>OLFS01000021.1_pt1 | contig 136565 bp, 115 predicted proteins | sample 1605491 | NCBI WGS metagenome assembly OLFS01 (sample SAMEA3888921, study PRJEB22519) | human gut metagenome | biome: human gut; feature: human-associated habitat; material: faeces | place: Denmark | collected 2011 | reverse complement strand
TTTGGCACCTCGATGTCGGCTCATCACATCCTGGGGCTGAAGTCGGTCCCAAGGGTATGGCTGTTCGCCATTTAAAGTGGTACGCGAGCTGGGTTCAGAACGTCGTGAGACAGTTCGGTCCCTATCTGCCGTGGGCGTTGGATGATTGAAGGGAGTTGCTCCTAGTACGAGAGGACCGGAGTGAACGAACCTCTGGTGTTCGGGTTGTCACGCCAGTGGCACTGCCCGGTAGCTAAGTTCGGAATCGATAACCGCTGAAAGCATCTAAGCGGGAAGCGAGCCCTGAGATGAGTCATCCCTGACCCCTTGAGGGTCCTAAAGGGCCGTTGGAGACCACAACGTTGATAGGTGGGGTGTGTAAGCGCGGCGACGTGTTGAGCTAACCCATACTAATTACCCGTGAGGCTTAACCATACAACACCCAAGAAGTGTTCTAAGGCTTGTAGCAAACCTAAGCGAACTACTAATTCAGTGATAGTGACAAGCCAAGCGCAACATCACTACTCACGTCAGCTTTCTGGATTAAGAATTTGCCTGGCGGCCATAGCGCCGTGGAACCACCTGATCCCATGCCGAACTCAGAAGTGAAACGCGGTAGCGCCGATGGTAGTGTGGCATTCGCCATGCGAGAGTAGGACACTGCCAGGCACTCAATACAAGAAACCCCGCTCAATGAGCGGGGTTTTTTATTGCCTGAAATTTAGAAAAACGCCTGATAATTGCCCCGTTTTATTCCTCTCCCTTCCAATTCCTAGTCTTCCCCGTCGGTTTTACTCATAAAAAACGGTCACAACAGCGTAAAATGGTGCTTTATTTCGTCGGAGATAGCCCATGTTTTGTCCAAAATGCGGCGGTCAAACCCTGCAGAGCGTCAGCCCTAAAGAGTTTCGCTGTGGCTGCGGTTTTCATTTTTTCCAGAATGTGGCGACGGCGGTGATGGTGGCGCTCTGCTGGCAGGATGAGGTGCTGGTTGCGGTGCGCGCCCGCAATCCGGGCAAGGGGTTACTGGATCTGCCGGGGGGATTTGTCGATCCCGGCGAGTCACTGGAGGTGGCGCTGCGTCGTGAGTTACAGGAGGAGCTGGGGTTCGATATAGTTGGTCAGCCATGCTGTTATCTTGGCTCGTTCGCCAATACCTATCCCTATGACGGCATCACCTATCACACCTGTGACACATTCTTCGCCATTACACTGGCAGAGAAACCGGTTATCAAGCCCGCTGATGACGTGGCTGATTGTCTGTGGGTGAAGCTCGATTCGCTCTGCTTGTCCCGTTTCGCTTTCGCCTCGACCCGCTCTGCCGTGGCGCTATTGCAGCAGCCTGCTCATCCCTGATCTTGAGGGCCTTCGGGGCCTCTGTTGAGCGCGGATGCCAGAGTTCGCGACTATCCCTGTCCGGTGCTCTCGCCCTTTTTGCCGCCATGCCCCCTCTGCATTGCCCCGGGTGATATAGTCACGGTCAGGATCCCTATTCAAGGAGTTCATCGTGAAGAAGATCATCTACATCTTGCTGGGCCTGGCCGTGGCGGCCTTGCTGGCCATAGTGACGCTGATAAGCCTTATCGACCCCAATCAATTCAAGCCCCAACTGGCTGAACAGGTGCGCAAGAGCACGGGCCGGGAACTGGTGATGGCGGGGGAGATTGACTGGCGTTTCTGGCCGAGTCTCGGCCTCTCTCTGGAGAAGGTTGCTCTGCGCAATCCGGCCGGCTTTGCCGAGCCGGATCTCGTTCGTTTCGAACAGGGCGAGGCCTCGGTGGCCCTGTTGCCGTTGCTCTCCCATCGTCTGGAGATTGGAAAGGTGACCCTGAGTGGCGCCCATCTCTTTATCCAGACCAAGGCGGATGGCAGCTCCAATCTGAGCGGACTGATCAAGGATGCCACTGCTGATGCAAGCGAACCGGTCGTCCCCGAAACCCCTGCCCCAACCGCTGATAGCAAGCCCTGGCAGATCAGCTTGCAGGGTGTCGCGCTCTCCCAGGCCAGCGCGCTGGTACAGGATGATCGCAGCGGCACCTCGCTGCAACTGGATCGCCTCGATCTCGATATGGGGCAGCTGGCCACCGGTCAGTGGGTACCCGTGACGCTGGCCGCCAAGGGAAGTGCCGACAAGCTCGCTTTCGACGTTAAAGGGCAGACCCAGATCAAGCTGGCGCAGGAGGTGATGGCCAGTGAACTGAAAGATCTGAGCCTCAGTGGCAGCCTGAGTGACCCGTCCTTGCGACTCGACAGTTTCTCCATCAAGGCAGACCGATTGGCCTTGGGTGAGTGGAGCAACCTCACGTTGGCGCTGAAGGGTGCCAAGGTAGAGGGGCAGCAAGCTTCACTGGCTGGCTCGCTGGAAGGAACGCTCAAGGGACGGCTCGATAAAGAGATGAAGCTGGCCGAGCTCTCCGATATGGTGCTGACGGCAGCGCTGGAAGGTGATGCGCTGCCGCGCCCGCAGATGAAGCTGAAACTGGCCGGGTTTGCCCGTGCCGAGCTCGACAAGCAGTTGATTACCCTGAGCAAGCTGGTGATGAGTGCCGATGAGGCACTGTTGAGTGGCGATGGAACCGTGCAGCTTGGCGCTGTTCCCACAATCAGCTTCGATCTCAAGGGGGAGAAGCTGGATCTCGACAAATGGCTCGCCAAATCGGTACCGACCACACCTGCGCAGGTGAAAGAGGACAAACCGAGGGCCGGTGTTGCCAGCACAGCTGCAAGTGGCAATAAAGCGGTAACCGGCAAGAGCGAAGCCCTCTCCGCGGTCGAACCGGATCTGGGCGCTCTCAAAGGGGTGGGTCTGGATGGTCGGCTGCAACTCGGCAGCCTGCGTCTGAAAGGGTTGGATCTCGGTGCTGTCGATCTGCAGGTGGCTCTGGCCAAAGGGCTGCTGACGCTCAAACAGGTCAGCGCGACCGTGGCAGGTGGTCAGGTAAACGCGAACGGGGTACTCGACACGCGCCAGCAGCCCGCCACCTACAAGGTGCACAAGCAGGTGGCCGGAGTGAACATTCGTCCCTTGCTGCAGACTCTGGCCCAGAGCGATTTGCTGGAGGGCAAGGGCGATCTCGATGTGCAGGTGCAGGGGCGCGGTCTCTCTGCGTTGGCACTGCGCAACGGGATGCGGGGCAAGGTGACCTTGAAGCTGAGCGATGGTGCCCTGCACGGCATCAACCTGCCGGAGATGATCCGCGAGGCGCGGGCCACCCTCACCGGCAAGGGCGCCGAGCAGGTGAAGGAGGCGCGCAAGACCGACTTCAGCGCCCTGACCGCCAGCTTCCAGATTGCCGATGGCATTGCTCGCAGCAACGACATCCAGCTCTTTGCGCCGGCCTTGCGGGTCAAGGGCGAGGGGCAGACTGCGCTGGTGCCGGAGAGCCTCGACTTCCTGTTCCTTACTTCCATCGTCGAGAGCAGCAAGGGGCAGGGAGGCAAGGATGTGGATGAGCTCAAAGAGATCACCATTCCGGTGCGGATCGGCGGCCACTGGCAAGCCCCCAGCTATCAGCTCGACGTGAAGGCACTGCTCAGCAACAACAAATTGCTGGAGGAGAAGGCCCGCAAGGAGGCCGAACGCGGCCTCAAGAAGCTGCTGGGGGACAAGGCCGACAATGAAGCCGTCAAAGGGGTGGCTGACCAGCTGCTCAAGGGACTGTTCAAATAGGTGACGGTTCACATGGGCTGGCGGGAGCCGCGCAAATGCCCTTAGCGGTTGACCGGATGTCAGCGCCATTGAAAAATGGCGCTGACATTTTTCAATGGCGCAGTGAGCTGCTGTGTCTTCATCCGGAGTCATCTCGAGTTGAACCCATGCGCCTGATCCTGCTGCTCTGCTCCCTGATCTGCTACGGCATGGCTTCTCCGGTGCTGGCCGGGCCGCTGGCGGATAGTCTGGCGGGCGAGCTGGCCAAGCAGGCTCCTGAGGAGGCGCTTCCTCTTGACGAGGTGCAGCGGCTCGACCGGCGCTTGATTGCTCCCGACTCCCTCTATCCCGCCTGGCAGCGCTATCCACTGCGTCAGCTGCAGGCCATCTATCGCTATCAGCAGGAGTGCGGGACAGAGAATGAGTTGCCCGCCGAGTGGCTGCCGCTGCTGAGGGCGCTTTGCGGCCAAGGGGCTGTACCCTCGGCCCGCTGGTTTGCCGCTCATCCCATCTATCCGTTGGGTGGCTCCAGCGCTACCCGCTGGCTGGCTGGTCATCCGGCGGCCGAGCTCGACGATCTGCTCCATGTGCGGGAGCGGCGCGACCGGTTGGGGCTGCTTGGCGAGCTTGATGATGACAACCTCGATGCCCTGCTGCGGGGTGAGCGCTGGCTGCTGCAAGCGGGTCAGCTCTGGCTGCTTGCCGATGGGCAGTGGCGTCGCTATGGCGCCGGGCAGTGGCAACCGCAGGCCGAGCGGCTCGGCGTGATGCTGGATAGCCGAGTCGATGGCCCCTGTGAAGAGCGAGTCGGAGCAATTTGCTTCAATACTCGCCCCACGCTTGGTTGGCAGTGGCTGGCGCTGGCCAGCACGCTTGGTTTTATCCTGCTGCTGGGGTGGGCCAGCTGGCAGCGCTGGCGCCTGCTACGGGAGCGGCGCGTCGCGTTGCAGATGCTGACCCACGAGCTGCGTACTCCCATCATGGCGCTCTCCGGTATCAGCGAGGAGCTGCGCCACGATTTCGACCGGCTGCCCCCTTCCGCCCAGCAGAGCGTGGGTCAGCTGCTGGGCAGTGTCGCCCGCCTGCATCAGCTGGCGCAGGCCAGTCGCCACTATCTGGCGGCTGAGACTCTCGAAGATGAGCGGGTGGCGGTCAGTCTGGCCGAGTGGCTCACCCTGGTTTGCAAGCGGCATGACGCCACCTTCTGCCTTGAGCGGGAGATGACTCTGGCGCTCCCCTTCTACTGGCTCGATCTCGCCCTCGACAACCTGCTGCGCAACGCCAGCCAGCATGGCCGTGCACCGGTTCGGATCTGTGCCAGCTGGCAGGCGAGGCGTTTGATCCTCGCGGTCAGCGATGGCGGCGAGCTGCCAAATTACCGGCTCGCCACCCTGCTGCACCGCGGTGCCCGTGCCGAGGGTTTGGGGTTGGGGCTTGCCATCGTGCGCCATCTGCTGCGCCGTCTTGGCGGGCGCCTCGCCCTATCCGGCCCGCCCACTACCTTCACCCTGACGCTGCCCTGCCAACTCTGGAGCGACACCGAATCATGAAGACCATCTTGCTTGTCGAAGACGAGGCGCTATTGGCGGAGAACCTGCAACGCTATCTGACCCGTGAGGGGTATTGCTGCCTCTGGTGCGACACTCTGGCTGCGGCGGAGCAGCAGTGGCTGGCGGCGGATCTGGTGCTGCTGGATCGCTCCATGCCGGAGGGGGATGCCCTCGACTGGCTGCCCCAGTGGCTGGCACGCAAGGCGCTGCCAGTGATCGTGCTCACCGCCCGGGTGGAGGTGAGCGATCGGGTAGCCGGGCTCGATGCGGGGGCGCGCGACTACCTGACCAAACCCTTCTCCCATGACGAGCTGCTGGCGCGGATCCGGGCCCAGCTGCGTCAGCTGGGGGATGGCACTCAGGCGCTGGGAGGCTTGCAGCTCCACCCCGCCCGGATGCAGGCGAGCTGGCAGGATGCGGAGGTGAGTTTTACCCCCACCGAGTTTGCCCTGCTCACCCTGCTGGTGCGGATGGCGGGGCGGGTGCTGAGCCGGGAGGAGATCCTCAACCGGGTATGGGGCTATCAGGCGTTTCCCTCCACCCGCACCGTTGATACCCATATTCTGCAACTGCGCCAGAAGCTGCCCGGGCTGGCCATCGAGACGGTGCGCGGCATCGGCTACCGGCTGGAGGTGACAGCGTGAAGCGTGCAACGCTGGTTGGGCTGCTGTTGGCTCTAAGCGCTGGCTGCGTTATGGCAACTGATCGCGCCGACCCACTGCAACCGGCTACGTTGGCGCTGTTGCAGGGAGATAACCGGCACGCCTGGCAATCTTTGCAGCAGGCATGGCCCGCCCTCACAAGTGATGCCGAGCGCCGTAGCTGGCAGGGGATGCTGGCTGCGCTGAGTGCCCAGCACTGCGGCAAGGATTTCCCGCTCACTCTGCCTGATGGGGTGAGCGAGCTGCGCCTTGAGCTAATCCAGCGCGATGCGCCGCTGCTGCGGGACTATCGGGTGCAGTTGACCGGTGAGGGGCCCATCACCACCGCGGAACTTATCGATCCCGCTGGCCGTGACCGACTGGCAGGTGCCCAGTGGGAAGCGGAAGAGAATAAAGGGGTCCGGGTCGTGGGGGCCGATCTGCCGATGCCTTTACCAGCCGGACTCTATCAGCTACGGCTGACGGTGGCGGGCAAGGAGTGGCAGGTGGCGTTGCCGCTGCCTGCGGTGCAGGATCTGGACTGGCTCTCCCGCTCGCCGCAGGCGGTGGCCAATCCCCCCGCCAATCCCGCTTCCTGTACGCCGCTCTGGCTCGATCAGGCGGTGCTGGCCCGCCCGCAATACTCCCTGCTCTGGTGGCACCGGATTGCGACTGATGAGCCGGTGAACTGGCCAACCGCTACGCCCGACAGCTGGCGTACCCTCTCGCTGGTGCAGACCAGCCAGCGCGGCCAGCTGGTGTTGCAGCTGAGCCACAGTCAGGCGGGGCCGGTGGACTAATGGATGTCGTGATGGTCAGGTCACCGCAATCCTGACATTGGCCTGACAATCGCAGGCGGCCAATCTGCTGAAATGGCGATTCCCGTGTGTTATCAGGAATCACCGACCATGACTTTTCTTCCCGTGCTAACGAGCCGGATTCGCCCGCTGCTGCTGTTGGCGCCGCTGTTCTCCCTGCCTGCCGAGGCGCTGACCCTTGCCAACGATCAGTGGCGCATCGAGCTGGATCCCGCCACCCTGGCGGCCGAGGCTGTGTTGCCCTCGGGCCAGCACCTTGCCATCTCTTCTCCCGGCCCGCGTCAGCCTGTCACCGCCTTGCAGCAGGAGGGGGAGCGTGTCAGCTGGCTGACCCGTGCCGATGGCGAGGTGCGAGCCTCTGCCCGTCTCGAGGGCAACCGTCTGATCCTTATCCTCAGCCGTGCGAGTGCTGGCGAGCTGGTGTGGCCGCGGGTGCCGGCAGGGGCGCAGGCGCTGATACTGCCGATCCACGAGGGTTTTCGCATCCCGGTTGATCATCCCGCGTGGCGCAAGGCGCTGGCGCAGGAGTATCAGGGGATCAACACAACCGAAAATCTCACCCTGCCGCTGGTCGGGCTGGATCACGGGGAGCAGCAGCTGGCGATCCTCTTTGCCAACCCCTTCAACAACCGGCTCACTTTTACGCCCGGGAAAGATGGCATTGCCCTGACGGCGGCCCATAGCGTCAACCGCCTCAATCTGACCGACCCCTATGAGGTCGCAGTGTCGTTGCAACCGGGCAACGACTGGCTGGCGGCGGGCAAGGCCTATCGCAGCTGGCTGCAGGCGCGGGGCGAGCTGGTCTCGCTCGAGAGCAAGCTGGCGGCAGTAAAGGATGGCAAGCGGCTGATCGGCGCCTCTCACCTCTACCTTTGGGGTGAGCGACTGCTGGTGCCACAGGATGTGAAGAGCTGGCCCGCGCTGCGCCGCCTGATCCCCGCCGACTGGCTCAAGGGGGAGAGTAAGAGTGCGCTGCAAGCGCCCGATCTTGAGCGCAACCGCTATCTGCAAAATCTGGTGCTGACCGGAGTTGAGCAGGCGCTTGCGCTGCGCCATCCGGGTCAGCAACCTGCTGATTTCGCTGCCCGGCGCACGCTGGCTGCCACGCAACTGGGGGCTGCGCTCAACGAGCCGCAGAGTTGGGGTGATGGCAGCTCCGCCAAGATGATCGCCGCTCTCAAGCAGGCTGGACTACCCAAACTTTGGCTGGGTCTGCCCCAGTGGACCGCCGCTTTTGCTGCGCCAGATGGGATTGAACTTGCCAAACAGGCGGGCTATCTCATCGCCCCTTACGACTCTTACGATACCGTGCTGCCGGAGGGGAATCGCCAGCAGAGCTGGCTCACCGCCCAGATGGGGCAGGATATCTACCTGCGCTGCGGCATCATGCAGGAGAACGGTCGGCGCAAGAGCGGCTTTCAAAATAGCGGCGTCTACACCAATCAGGCCTGTGTGCGCCCGGTGATGGAACAGCGCGTACCCTGGTTGCAGCAGGCGAGCCACTACAACAGCTGGTTCCTCGATGTGGCGGCGACCGGCATGGTGTTTGACGACTTCGACCCGGCCAAGCCGACCAGCCAGGCGCAGGATGCGCAAAACCGGATGGCCGGGATGGCGTGGATTGCCAGGAGTCAGGGTGTGCTGGTGGGCTCCGAGGAGGGCGGCGCGGTAGCCAACCGCACCGCGGCCTTTGCCCACGGCCCCCAGACCAGCGGCTTTGGCTGGCAGGATCCCGATATGCGCCGCAACAAGCGCTCTCCCTACTATCTGGGGGCCTGGTATCCCGAACATGAGCCCGCATTCTTCTTTCGCCAGAGCCATCTAAAACCTGAGTATCAGGGGCTCTACTTCGATCCGGCGCTGCGGCTGCCGCTGTTCCAGAGCGTCTTTCACGACAGCATAGTGACCACCCACCACTGGACGATGGACAGCCTCAAATTCAGGGAGAGCCGTCAGGTCACCGAGCTGTTGCAGCAGCTCTACAACGTGCCGCCGCTGCTCAACCTCAGTCTGGATAGTGCCAGCGTGCGCATTCCCTACCTCAGGGGGCTCGATGCCTTCTTCCGCCCGCTGCATGAGCGGCTCTACAACCAGTCCCTCACCGGTTTTCGCTGGCTCGATAAAAGAGGCGTGGTGCAGCAGAGCGAGTTTGCCGATGGCACTCGACTGATTGCCAACTTCGGTTTGGCCACCGAGCTGTCAGGGATAAAACTGGCCGCTCAAAGCGTGCTGGCGCTGCTGCCCGATGGCAGCCAGCAGCAGTTTGTCTCGCAACCGGATGGCGCCCGCTAATCTGGAATTCTGGTCTTTATTTCATCAGATGATACTGTGGCAGAACTTTTCATGTATAGATGAACGTTCTGCAAAATAAATGAGAGGCAGTTCTGATGATTGAGAGTGAAGTGATTAGAGAGGTAAACCATCCGGCGTGGCCGCTGGTCTGGCAGATCTATGGCGAGAGTTTTCCCCGCTACGAGCAGCGCCAGTCACAGCATCAGCCTCAGAAGATGCGGGATCCTCGCTATCACTGCCAAATCTTTTATCAGGACGGCCTGCTGCTCGGTTTCATCTTCTGGTGGGCGTGTGGCGAGCAGGTCTATATCGAACATCTGGCCATCAATCCTGCGCTGCGCGGCCGCAACTACGGCAGCCGCCTGCTGGCCGAATTTTGCGAGCGGGCAGGCAAAACCGTCATTCTCGAGATCGATCCGCCAGAGGATGAGATTGCCATTCGCCGTCTGCGCTTCTATCAGGGGCTGGGCTTTTGTCTCAACGACTATGCCCATCTCCACCCACCCTATCATCCTGACTATCGAGGTCATGCCCTACGGGTGTTGAGCTATCCGGGGCTTCTTGAGGAAGAGGCCTATCAGCGTTTCAACAGCATGCTGGTGGAGACGGTCATGGATCACGGCTGAGCAGCCGCAGGAATGCTGTTTTACCGATAAGAGAGGGGCCCGCCTGAAGCAATTCAGGCGGGCCCTTTCTCATTGCCGCTGGCGGGAATTACTCCCCCAGCAGCTTGTGCCAGACGGCGAGCACATGGCTGCGCTCGTTTTGCAGCTGATCGTCGCTCACCTTGCGGGAGATCTCCGAGAGGTTGAGGCGATGGCCGAGGTTGCGGATCTCCAGATAGGCCTGCTTCAGCCCCTCCGCCTGCTCCAGGGTCAGCACCCCCGCCATCACGCACTCATCGAAGATGCGCACGTTATCGGACCAGCGGGTGAGGGCATCGGGCTCGCCGCAGGCGTGGGCCAGCACCAGATACTGGGCGATAAACTCGATATCCACCATGCCGCCGGGGGACTGCTTGAGGTCGAACTCGCCAGCCCCCGCTTTCAGCAGGTGATCCCGCATCTTGTGGCGCATCTCGCGCACCTCGCGGGCCAGGGTCGGCAGCTCCCGCTCCTTGGCCAGCACATTGCGGCGGATACGGGCAAATTCGGCAACGATGGCGTCATCGCCATAGATGGGGCGAGCCCGCACCAGCGCCTGATGTTCCCAGGTCCATGCCTCGTTTTGCTGGTACTGCTCGTAGGCCGACAGCGACGAGACCAGCAGGCCGGAGTCGCCGGAGGGGCGCAGCCGCATATCGATCTCGTAGAGGATCCCGGAGGGGGTACGGGTGCTGAACAGGTGCAGGATCCGCTGCGCCAGACGCAGATAGAACTGGCGGCTGTCGATGGGCTTGCGGCCATCTGTGTAGCTGTTGGGGTCGCCGCCATGCAGAAACACCAGATCGAGATCCGAGCCGTAGCCGAGCTCAATGCCACCCAGCTTGCCGTAGGCCACCACCGCAAAGCCGCGCTGGCCGCTGGTTGCCACCTCGGGCGGCACCCCGTAACGCTCGCTCATCTGGGCCCAGGCCTGATTGACCACCTCTTCGGTGATCGCCTCCGCGAGCCAGGTGAGGTGGTCGCTCACCTTCATCAGCGGCAGGGCGCCGGCGATGTCGGCCGCCACGATGCGCAGCAACTGCACCTGTTTGAACTGGCGCAGCGCCTCCATCTGCTGCTCCACGTCCTCTTCGGGGATGCGCAGCAGGAACTGGCGCAACTGGGGCTTGTACTGATCGAGCGGGGTGGGGTGGTAGAGGTGCTGGGGATCGAGCAGCTCATCAAGCAGGATAGGGTAGCGGGCCAGCTGCTCGCTCACCAGATGGCTGGCGTCGCACAGCCGCACCAGCTGACGCAGGGCGCCCGGGTTTTCCGCCAGCAGCTGCAGATAGGCGCTGCGGGTGAAGATGCGGGTCAGCAGCTCGCATACCCGCTCGAACAGGCGGGCGGGCTGCTCGCTGGCGACCACCAGTCGCAGCAGCTCCGGCATCAGCCAGTCCAGCGCGATGCGCCCCTGCGGCCCCACCTGACGGCGCTTGTACTCCTCCTTGAAGCGCAGCAGGGCGGCGCAGAGCGGAGCGGGCTCGACTACCCCTTGAGCTGTCAGCAATTTTTCCAGCTCGGCGGCATCGAGCTCGGTGCGCCACAGATCGAGCCAGAGCTGCTCCAGATGGGCGGGGGCCTCCTTCTCTTCCCCCACCACGGCGGCGAACTCCTGATGGACGGCGGCCATCTCCTCATCGAGATGAGCCATAAAGGCGCCCCAGTCGGCAAAACCGAGGGCGGCGATCAGCCGCTGGCGATCCCGCTCCTCGGTGGGCAGGGTCTGGGTCTGTTGATCGCCGATCTCCTGCAAGATGTTTTCGACCCGGCGCAGGAAGCGATAGGCATCCAGCAAGCGGTCGCAATGGGCAGATTCGAGGGCGCCACATTGGGCGATGGCGGCCAGCGCTTCGGGCAGGTGACGCACCCGCAGTGCAGGTTCACGACCGCCGCGAATAAGCTGCAGCGCCTGGGCGATAAACTCCACTTCACGAATGCCGCCAGCCCCCAGCTTGATGTTGCCCTCCAGCCCCTTGCGGCGCACCTCGGCGGCGATCATCGCCTTCATCTGGCGCAGGCCGTCGATGACGCCAAAGTCGATATAGCGGCGAAACACGAAGGGGCGCAGCATCTCGGCCAGCTCCACCGCGTGCTCGCACTGGGGGCCCAGTACCCGCGCTTTGACCATGGCGTAGCGCTCCCAGTTGCGGCCGTGGTGCTGGTAGTAATCCTCCATGGCGGCGAAGGAGATGGCGAGCGGCCCCGCATCGCCAAAGGGGCGCAGCCGCATATCGACCCGGAACACCTGACCATCCTGCGTGGGCTGGTGGAGGGCGTTGATGATGCGCTGACCGAGCTTGATAAAGAACTGCTGGTTGGCGAGCTCGCGCCGCCCGCCGACCGTGTAGCCGTTCTCGGGGAAGGTGAAGATAAGGTCGATATCCGAGGAGAAGTTGAGCTCGCCACCGCCCAGCTTGCCCATGCCGAGGATAAGCAGCGGCTGCGGGTTGCCGTCGCCATCCATCGGGGTGCCCAGCTCGCTGCACTGTTTGGCGTAGAGCCAGTCGCGGGCGGAGCAGATCAGCGTATCCGCCAGCTTGGTGAGGTGGATAAAGCTCTCTTCCACCGCCGCATGGCCCAGCAGTTCGCGCCAGGCGATCACCAGCATGCGGCTGCGGCGGAACTGGCGCAGGATACGCTTGAGCGCCTCTTCATCGCTTACCTCGGCGAGCAGGGCGGTCAGATCGCGCTGGTAGGCGGGCCAGCGTTCTGCCTGATCCAGTTCTCCGGAGGCGAGCAGCTCGGTCAGCAACTCGGGCTGTTTGAAGAGGGAGTCGGCGACAAAATCGGAGAGGCCAAGCAGGGTCAGCAGGGGCTGGCGAACTGGCTCGGGCTGGTTGCCATAGTCGGGGGCCAGTTCGATCAGCCGTTGCCATTGGCGCTCGGCCTGTTCTTGCAGCAAGGGGGAGAGGGCAGAGAAAGAGGGAGAGTGCTGGGCCACGGTTGCCGTCCTTGTGGTTCACGACAGCGGGTTAACGACACGAGGTTAACAACGCTGCCGATTCAAAATGGTGGCTGCCAATCTAGCACTGTCAGGCCCCCGCGTCACAGCGCAGGGGCGAGAAGCATGATCCGGCAAATAAAAATGGGCTCCCTGTCGGGAGCCCATCGGATTGCACTAGTCATTATCAGTGGCTGTCGACCCAGACGAACTTGAGCACGAACAGCAGGGCCACCACCAGCACGCAGGGGTTGATCTCGCGCCAGCGGCCGGTGCCTGCCTTCATCACGCAGTAGGAGATAAAGCCCACGGCGATCCCCTCGGTGATGGAGAAGCTGAACGGCATCATGACGGCGGTCATAAAGGCCGGTACCGCTTCGGTCAGATCTTCCCACTTCACCCGGGTCAGCTCGGAGCACATCAGCACGCCCACATAGATAAGGGCGCCAGCGGCGGCATAGGCCGGCACCATGGCGGCGACCGGAGAGAAGAAGATAGCCAGCAGGAACAGCAGGCCGACCACGATGGCGGTCAGACCGGTACGGCCGCCGACGGCGACGCCGGAGCTGCTCTCGATAAAGGCGGTAACCGAGGAGGTGCCCATGAAAGCTCCGCCGACGGAGCTCACGCTATCCACCATCAGCGCCTGTTTCATGCGCGGGAAGTGGCCCTTGTCATCGGCCAGCTTGGCGCGGTTGGTGACGCCGATCAGGGTGCCGGAGGAGTCGAACAGGTTGACCAGCATAAAGGAGAAGATGATCCCGGCGAGGCTGATATCGAGCGATCCCATCAGATCCAGCTGGCCGAACACCGGTTCGATGCTGGGGGGCATGGAGACAAAGCCCTTGAAGGTGACATCGCCAAACAGCCAGCCCAGACCGGTAGTGACCACGATGGCGATCAGCACGGCGGAGTGGACGCCGCGGGCGGAGAAGATGCAGATCAGGAAGAAACCGAGCAGACCCAGCAGGCAGGGCAGGGAGGTGAGATTGCCCACGGTTACCATAGTCGCGGGGCTGGCCACCACGATCCCGGCGTTGTGCAGGCCGAGCAGGGCGATCAGCAGACCGATACCGGCGGTGATGCCAACCCGCAGGGTGAGCGGGATGTTGCCGATCAGCCAGTAGCGCACCCGCAGCAGGGTGAGGATCAACAGACCCATGGCACCCCAGAAGATGGTGCCCATGCCCACTTGCCAGGAGTAGCCCATACCTGCAACCACCACGAAGGCGAAGAAGGCATTGAGGCCCATGGCGGGGGCCAGCGCGATCGGCAGGTTGGCCAACAGGCCCATCAGGATGCTGCCGATACCGGCGATGAGGCAGGTGGTGACGAACACGGCCTGGGTGTCCATGCCCGCAGCAGAGAGGATCTGCGGGTTGACGAACACGATATAGACCATGGTCAGGAAGGTGGTGATACCGGCGATCACTTCGGTGCGGGCGGTAGTGCCATGGCCTTGCAGGGCAAACAGGCGCTCAAGCAATCCTTGCCCGGCGACCTGATTGGCAGCTTGGTGTTGTTGATTCATGTTGGATTCCAATAGGTGACGTGAAATAAGCAGCAGGGGAAAGGGCTATCCCATCCATGCGGGGTAAATTGCCCTGTTTCTGGCGATTAAGTAACCAGACCCGTCCTGATACCGTGACAGCGCGCACATTTTTACACAGGCGGCGCCGTTTACAAACCCCGGATCTGCGAAGCAGATCAATGAATAGAGCAAAAATTCAAACGTTTGCTTTTTGAGCATGAAAAAAGGTTCTCAGCAGAGAACCTTTTATCGAAAATTGGGGGCTTACAGGGTTTTGAAGTAGCGCTCGACCAGCTGGGCCAGCACCGAGTCGAGCCGGTCTTGCACTTCACCCAGTTCGCGGCCGAAGCGGCGCAGAAAGAGACTGGCCTGCTCTTCGGTCAGCTTGCGCCCCTCGATAAAGAACTCCTGCTCCTGCAACTGCTTGTCGTAGCGGGGGATCAGCACCCAGCTCACCAGCTCGGGCTCCACGGCGGCAAAAATCTTGGCGGCAGCAGCACAGAAGGTCTCTATGTGCTCCTTGCCATCCGGCCCGAGGCAACCCGGTTCAACCCGGATCTGGATGGTGAGTTTTTTCTCTATGGGGGTCGTCATCGTGCTACATCCATGCAAAGGCATCCGTCTAGGATTGTAAGTCAAAAGGCAAGAGAAAGGGGAGCCGAAGCTCCCCTCAACACGCAGTCAGCCTTATTTGGCGATGCGCTTATATTTAGCGCGGTGCGGCTGGATCGCCTCGGCGCCGTAGGTCTTCTTCTTCCACTCTTCGTATTCGGTAAAGTTACCTTCGAAGAACTCGATCTTGCCCTCATCCTGATAGTCCAGGATGTGAGTGGCGATACGGTCGAGGAACCAGCGGTCGTGGGAGATGACCATGGCACAACCCGGGAACTCCAGCAGGGCGTTCTCGAGGGCGCGCAGGGTTTCGATATCCAGATCGTTGGTCGGTTCATCCAGCAGCAGCACGTTGCCGCCGGTCTGCAGCAGCTTGGCCAGGTGCAGACGACCGCGCTCACCACCGGAGAGTTCGCCAACCCGCTTCTGCTGGTCGGAACCCTTGAAGTTGAAGCGGCCGATATAGGCGCGGCTCGGGAACTCGTAGTTGCCGATGCGCAGGATATCCTGACCGTCAGCGACCTCTTCGAAAACCGTCTTCTTGTCATCCATGCTGTCGCGGAACTGATCGACAGAGGCCAGCACCACGGTTTCACCCAGGGTGATGGCGCCGGAATCCGGCTGCTCCTGACCCGACATCATGCGGAACAGGGTCGACTTACCGGCACCGTTCGGGCCGATGATGCCGACGATGGCACCCTTCGGAATGGCAAACGACAGATCGTCGATCAGCACCCGATCACCGTAGGATTTGCGCAGGTTGGCCACTTCCACCACCTTGTCGCCGAGGCGCGGTCCGGGCGGAATGAACAGCTCGTTGGTCTCGTTGCGCTTCTGGTAGTCGTTGGTGTTGAGCTCTTCGAAGCGAGCCATACGGGCCTTGGACTTGGCCTGACGTCCTTTCGGGTTTTGACGAACCCACTCCAGCTCTTTCTCGATGGACTTGCGGCGAGCCGCTTCGGAACTGGCTTCCTGCGCCAGACGTGCGTCCTTCTGCTCCAGCCAGGAGGAGTAGTTGCCTTCCCACGGGATACCTTCGCCGCGGTCCAGTTCCAGGATCCAGCCTGCCACGTTGTCGAGGAAGTAACGGTCGTGGGTGATGGCCACAACAGTGCCTTCGTAGTCGTGCAGGAAGCGCTCCAGCCAGGCCACGGATTCCGCATCCAGGTGGTTGGTCGGTTCGTCCAGCAGCAGCATGTCCGGCTTTTCCAGCAGCAGACGGCAGAGCGCCACACGGCGGCGCTCACCACCGGAGAGGTGCTTGATCTTGGCATCCCAGGCCGGCAGGCGCAGGGCATCGGCCGCACGCTCCAGCTGGTTTTCCATGTTGTGGCCACCCTGGGCCTGGATGATGGCTTCCAGCTCGCCCTGTTCGCGGGCCAGCTTGTCAAAGTCGGCATCCGGGTCGGCGTAGGCCGCATAGACCTCGTCCAGACGAGCCATGGCGCGCTTCACCTCGCCAACGGCCTCTTCGACCGCTTCGCGTACGGTCTGCTCCGGCTCCAGCTTTGGCTCCTGCGGCAGGTAGCCGATCTTGATGCCGGGCTGTGGACGGGCTTCCCCTTCGATCTCGGTGTCGATGCCCGCCATGATGCGCAGCAGGGTCGATTTACCGGCGCCGTTCAGACCCAGCACGCCGATCTTGGCGCCCGGGAAGAAGCTCAAGGAGATGTTCTTGAGAATATGACGCTTGGGCGGCACTACCTTGCCGACCCGGTTCATGGTGTAAATAAATTGAGCCATTGGCTAATTCTCTTCCTTTTCAGCAGGTTAATGTCTTGGCATTAACAGACTGATGTCGTGGTGGGGCCAGGTCGACACAGGTCAACCGGGTTCCAAAAAACCCGTCGATTGTAAACCAACGGACGAGGGGGGGCAAAGGTGGCACCCGGCTATGTCCCCCCTTTGCCGCAGCGGTCACGCCTTGCTGCATCAGCCGTGCAATTTGGGCATGATGTGGGCTGCCGTTTTGTTCCGGAGCCGTCATGAACCCATCTCCTCAAGCCCCCTCACTGGCCGACTTTCTCTGCACAATGGGATTGGACGCCGCGCTGAGTGAAGCTCTCTGCCAGCGCTTGCCACGGCAGACGCTGCGCGCCGGTCAGGCACTGTTGGCGCAAGGGGCAGGGCAGGAAGCTGCCTTCTATATCGAAGCGGGCATCGCTCGCGCCTGCCACTACACCCGGGACGGACAGGAGCGCTGCAAGGAGTTCTACTTCGAGGGGGAACTCTGCCTGCTCTATGACAGCTGGCTCACGGGATCGATCGCCCGCTATCAGCTGGAGGCGCTGACGGAGTTGCAGGTGGTGCGGGTGCCGCTCACCCTGCTGGATGAGCCCGCTTGGCAGCCGGTTTGCATGGCCCTGCTACGCCTGCAGCTCGGTTACAAGGAGCGCAAGGAGGCGTTTTTGCTGCTTCACTCTCCCGAGGAGCGTTATCGGGAGCTCTGCCACACCTTCCCTCACTGGCCTGCGCGGCTCACTCAGGTGCAGCTCGCCAACTATATCGGTATCAGTCCGGTCACTCTGTCACGGATCCGCAGGCGCATTAACACGGGTTAATGCCGCTCTCCGACCATCCCCTCAAGCTGCGCCATCCAAATGACGGATGAGGTGTGGATGATGTCGCTGTTTCTGTGGTCGCAGCTGGTGGTGAGCCTGGCCTTGTTGCTCGATCTGTTGTCGTTTCAGTTGCGGGATCGCCGCAGGATCCTGGCCTGTCTGGCCCTCTCCTGCGCGCTCAATGCCGGTCACTTTGCCCTGCTCGGGCAGTGGTCGGCCGCCAGCCTGTTGCTGCTGGCCAGTATGCGCTTTGTTGTGAGTATCTGGCTGGTTCGCCGCATCTTGATGTGGTTTTTCATGGGGTTGGCCTGTGCGGCTGCGCTGGCGACCTATCAGGGCCTGCTCTCATGGATCGGGCTGCTGGCGAGCCTGCTGCAAACCCGGGCGGCCTTCTGCCAGGATGATCGCCTGCTGCGGCGCTGGATGCTGCTCGGCACCCTCTGTTGGTTGGCCAACAACTTGCTGGTGGGTTCACCGGTGGCAGCGCTGATGGAGGGGCTGTTTCTGGTCAGCAATCTGGTGGGTTACTACCGCCACTATGGCTTCGATTATTGTGGGCGTGCCCGCCACAGTGGCCGCAGAAAGAGGCGTGTGCCGCCTTCCGATCGGGCGAGCTTCTGATTTTCCGCTCAGGGCTGTTTGTGGCCAGCGAAGTAGAGCACCCGTTTCACATACTCCTGCGTCTCGTCATAGGGTGGGATCCCGCCATAGCGTTCCACCGCTTTTTCCCCGGCATTGTAGGCTGCCGAGATCAGTACCCAGTCGCCATCGAAGCGGCGATCCAGCCATTTGAGATAACTGACGCCACCCTTGATGTTCTGGGCTGGATCGAATGGCCGGGTTACCCCGAACCGTTGCTGGGTTTCGGGGATCAGCTGCATCAGCCCTTGGGCATTCTTGGGGGAAACGGCACGGCTGTTGAGATTGGATTCGGCGATGGCAATCGCTAGTACCAGCCGGGCATCCACCTTATGGTGTTTGGCGGCGTGACGCAGCATGGTGACCAGCTTCTGTTTGCCCGGTGACTGGCGTGCCAGATATGCCTCGACATTGAACGGTGTGCTGGGCAAGGCGGAATAACTCCCTTGTCCGCCGCGCATGCCGACACCGCACTGATCGCCCATGGGGGCATTGCCGACCCGCGGGTTGTAGTAGCGGCTGGCCTGCTGGTTGCCAAGGCGCATTGCCATGGCGAGATAACTGTTAGCCAGCTTGGCGCTGCGAACCGAGGCGGGGCCGGTGGCGAGCAGGCGACCGATCCGGAAATATCCTTCCGGGTTGCCGGTACTGGCGGCCACGCAATAGAGGGCGATGGCTTTTTGCAGATGACCGTGTTGCTGGGCAACTTGACCCTGCTTGATCGCCGTCAGCGCCTTGGGGGCCTGTCTGAAATCCCTGCCTTGTGCCATCGCCTGCGGCGTACCTGCCAGTAACAACGACAAAAAAAGCAGCAAAAACAGTCCGTTTTCGCTGATGTGCCTCATGGGTTATCTCCTGTTTGAGTACAGAAGATATAGAGGAACATGGCTGCTATCGCCACGAACTCAGTGGATCCTGTTGTTATAGCCGGTTGATTTCAGAGAGCAAAACGGTATGGAACTAACGGCATCTCGACCGTTTCACACCATTTTTCATCCGGTTAGAAGTCGTGGTGATACTCCTGCTCATCCTGCACCGCGGGAGGAAGCGTGCGATAGAAGCTGCCAATCTCGCTGACAACCCAGAGCGAAAGCAGGGCCAGCAGGCTGAGCAGGGGAAGCAGAGAGTGGCTCTGGGTCAGGGCATAGGCCGCAATGGCGGCACCGGTCAAAAGCAGGGTTCGGATCATGGGTGGCTCCTTGTCGTCATGGGGGGGGCGTGGCCACGGACAGAGCGCCTGGGGTCGGGAGTTGTTCCCGGGTGGCACGAAGCGCGCTGAGTATATCGCGTCATGCCGCTGCCGATCCGTGGTGTCATCACACTTTCCATAGTCATGGGTTTCTTATCGAGTTGGGCCCCGCCTGATGCGGGGCCAGTAATGGTTTGACGGTCAGAAGAAACCGCCGTTGTTATCGTCACTGTCGGCCCAGCCGCCACTCAGGTTATCGTCGTCGAGAAAACTGCTGCCAACATCGGGAGGTGAATCCCAGCCGTCCCAGCGTACCGGTTCCGCATCGACCGGATTGGCAATGGGGGCAGGCTCTATGATGTCAATGATCTCCTCGGGCCGGTTGCTGTGAAACAGTCCGCCGATCATATCGGCCAGCATCACGCCACCGGCCACACCGGCGGCGGTTTGCAGGGCGCCCCCTAAAAAGGAGCTGGCACGGGATGCTGGCTGGGCAGGAGCAGTTGCCGGTGGCGGCGTAAAGCGCGGGGGGGGCTGCTTTCGCTACCAAACAGGCCGGAGAGAAAACTGCCACCATTTGGGGCGCTCTGGCTGGCTTCCAGCTCCTTGACCCGCTCGTTGAGGCGAGTAAGGGCAGCCTGCTGAATTAGCAGCGCCTGGGCCATGTAGTAGGGGGCATCGGGCTGCTGGGCCAGATGCTGGCGGATCAGCAGATCCGCTTGTGGGTCTCGCTTGCTATCCCTGGCTTGCGCTTGCTTGAGACGGTCGAACAGTCCATCGATCAGACCCTGTTCCTGTGATTGCATCTCAAATCCTCGCTATGGTGCGCAGACAGTGCGTTCAGCCATCCTAAAACCCGCGGGGCATCAGTGGTATCTGATTAACTCATCAATGACCGGAAGGCTGATTCATCTGTTCGCTCATGGTGTCGATGAAGTGGCGGATCGCTGCTGATTGCCCGTCATCTGGCGGGATATAAAGCACGCAGAGATCGGCGGGGATCGCCTGTTCGAGGCGGATGAAGCGGACGTGGGGCCACTTCTGGCGGGCGTAGCTGGCAGGCACCAACGCTACCTGTTGGCTGGTGGCCACCACCGCCATCAAAGTGTTGGGTTCAACCACTTCCTGATTGAGGTGGGGGTAGAAACCCTCTACCAGGCAGGCGTTGATGATGAGGTCGGTAGAGGAAGAGTTGGCGCGGCTCATCAGCACGAACTGCTCCCCGGCAAGTTCAGGCAAGGAGACCAGTTTGCGATCTCGCAGCGGATGCTCGTCCGATACCACCAGCACCATGGATTCACGATAGACAGTCTCGGCCAGCAGTGGGTGGATGTTGACGGTATCGGCGAAGCGGGCGAGGCCGAGATCTATCTCATTATTGGCCAGAGCCTGCTTCTGCCGCTCCGGGGAGAGCTCGGTGAAGGTGATTTCGAACACGGGGTAGCGCTGGTGGCACTGGCGGATCACCTCGCCAAAGCCGGCCCAGAAGATGGAGCTGACCAGCCCGATGCGGATCTGGTTGCGCTCCATGCGTCCCGCCTGAACTACCCGGTTAAGGCCACTTTCCAGCACGTCAAACAGCAAAGTGCACTCGGCTTGCAGCAGACGGCCGGTGGCGGTGAGGCTCACCTGGCGGGTATGGCGCTCGAACAGTGTCAGCCCCAGCAGGGATTCGAGTTCCTTTATCTGGGCGCTGAGCGGTGACTTGGAGACATTGAGCTGCTGGGCTGCCCGGCTGAAGTGACCATGACTAGCCACTGCATGGAAGTAGCGCAGCATCTTGAGGGTGACGCGATCGCGCCAGTGACTGTCTAGGGCCAAGTGACCTCCTTCGATTGCTGATAGAGAACCGGGGGCGATCCCCGTCAAAGTTTTCACTGTCCGTGCAGATAGCAGCAGGGCCGCTGCGCGGCGGATGGTCGATCTGGTTCACACCTTTGCCGGGCTGTTTTAACCCTGCCGAATCGGGTTGGCGATAAAACGGGCCCAATCAGCACTACTGATGTCTGTTCCTGCCGTTTGCAGCCATTCCCTTGAGGGTTATTGTGCTGAAAATCGGGATAGTAAGGCCGATTTTAGCGATTTTTATCGCTCAATACCTCTCCTAGAGTGAGCGTCATGTCTCATTCACAGCCTCAAGAGGTACAGCTCATGCAACAAGATCCGGTACTCAACGCCGTCGCCACCATTCTCGCCTGCAAGCCAGGTTTCGCTCCCCGCGCCGCCATGATCCTGGGCTCTGGCCTCGGCGTACTGGCCGATGCACTGCAGGAGAAGGTCACCATCCCCTATGAGGAGCTGGATGGTTTCCCGGTAAGCACGGTAGCGGGCCACAGCGGTGAGCTGGTGCTCGGCAAGCTGCACGGGGTGGACGTGATCTGCATGAAGGGGCGCGGTCACTACTACGAACACGAAACCATGAAGGTGATGACCACCCCGGTGCGCACCTTCAAGCGTCTGGGCTGTGAGCTGCTGCTGGTGACCAATGCGGCCGGCTCGTTGCGCCCGGAGCGGATCGGAGTCGGCTCTCTGGTCATCTTCAACGATCACATCAACACCATGCCGGGCACTCCCATGACAGGGGCCAATGACGAGGCCTATGGCCCGCGTTTCTTCAGTCTGGCCAATGCCTATGACAAGGCGCTGCGCAGCGAGGCGCTGGCGCTGGCCGAGCGGGAGGGGATCGCCGTCAATCAAGGAGTGTTCGTCTCCTACAGCGGCCCCTGTTTCGAGACCGCGGCCGAGATCCGCATGATGCAGATCATTGGTGGCGACGTGGTGGGGATGTCGGTGGTGCCAGAAGTGGTCAGCGCTGCCCACTGTGCCCTGCCGGTACTGGCCATCTGCGCCATCACCAACATGGCGGAGGGGCTTGGCGACGTGCAGCTCTCCCACGAGCAGACTCTCAAGTGCGCCAAGCTGGCGGAAACGGACTTCATCCGCCTCATCAACGTCTTTATCAAGCACCACTTCCAGTAAGCAGGGAACGACCAGGAGGTCAGTTATGTTTGCAGCAGGATTTCTCGGTATGGCGGTGCTGATCCTCATCGCCGTGCTCGCATCGACCAACCGCAGGGCCATTCGCCTGCGCACAGTGGGGTTGGCGCTGGCCTTGCAGGTTGCCATCGGTGCCTTGGTGCTCTATGTGCCATTGGGGCGCCGGGGGCTGGAGGGGATGGCTCACGGGGTTGATGCCGTGCTGGCGAGTGGCAAGGCAGGCATCCACTTCCTGTTTGGCAACCTGGTCAACTTCTCGGTGGACGGCATCGGCTTCGTGTTTGCCCTCAATGTGCTGCCGCTGGTGGTGTTCTTCTCGGCGCTGATCGCCGTGCTCTACTACCTCGGCATCATGCAGGTGGTGATCCGCTTCATCGGCGGTGCCATGGCCCGCCTGCTAGGCACCTCCCAGACCGAATCCATGTCCGCGGTGGCCAACGTCTTCGTCGGCCAGAGCGAGGCGCCGCTGGTAGTCAAACCCTACATGCCCAAGATGAGCGATTCGGAGTTCTTCGCCGTCATGTGTGGTGGCATGGCTTCGGTCTCCGGCACCGTGCTGGCGGGTTACGCCATGATGGGGGTCGACATGCAGTACCTGTTGGCCGCCTCCTTCATGGCTGCGCCTGGCGGTATCCTGTTCGCCAAGCTGATCATCCCCGAAACCAGCCAGCCGGACTATGTGTTCGACAACAGCATCCAGTTTGACGGCAAGAAGCCGGAGAACGTTCTGGCGGCGGCAGGTGAGGGTGCCAGCAGCGGCCTCAAGCTGGCGGCGGCCATCGGCGCCATGTTGATCGCCATGATCGGGCTGGTGACCTTGGTCAACACCTTGTTGGGTGGGGTGGGGGAGATGGTGGGCATGCCGCTCTCTCTCGAACTCATTCTGGGCTGGATCTTCTCGCCGCTTGCCTTCCTACTCGGGGTACCGCTGGCGGACATCGGCATCGCCGGCGCCATGATCGGCAAGAAGCTGGTGGTAAACGAGTTCGTGGCCTATAGCGACCTATCTCCCTACCTGAAGGATGCCAGCACTGTAGCTGCGGCCGGTCTGCAGGTGCTGGAGGAGAAGTCCAAGGTGATTATCAGCTTCGCTCTGTGCGGCTTTGCTAACCTGGCTTCCATGGGGATCCTGATCGGCGGCCTCGGCACCCTCTGCCCTTCCCGCACCGACTTTATTGCCCGCTATGGCCTGCGTACCGTGCTGGCAGCCACCAGTTCCAACCTGATGAGCGCCGCCATCGCCGGGATTTTCTTCTCTCTGGCCTGAGCGTCCCATCCCTTGTCCAGGGGCGCCGCGGTGCCCCTTCCTCATCCCAACAGGAGCCTTCCATGATTCCAGATACTGTTTTTGAACCTGTCTGTACCTCCACCGAGGCTGCCATCCGGGCCATCCGCTTGATGGATCTCACCAGCCTCAACGACGATGACCACGATGCGCGCATCATCGCGCTTTGCCATCAGGCGCAGACCCCCATCGGCAACACCGCCGCCGTCTGTATCTATCCGCGTTTCGTGGGGCTGGCCAAGCTCACTCTGGCGGCGCAGGGTACTCCCGAGGTCAGGGTTGCCACCGTGGTCAACTTTCCGCACGGTGACGATGACCCGGCAACTGTGCTGGCTGAGACCCGTACAGCCCTCACAGATGGTGCCGACGAGATCGATCTGGTGATCCCCTGGCGTGCGCTCAAGGCGGGGGACGATATGCCCGCCCGGGCGCTGGTGCGCGGTTGCAAGGCGTTGTGCGGAACTCGGCGGCTCAAGGTTATCATCGAATCCGGTGAGCTGCAGGATCCCGCGCTTATCCGCGCCGCCTCACTGCTCGCCATCGAGGAGGGGGCCGACTTCATCAAGACTTCCACCGGCAAGGTGCCGGTCAATGCCACCCCAGCGGCGTGCCACATCATGCTGGCGGCCATCGCCGAGTGCGGTGCGCAGAACCAGGTCGGTTTCAAGGCGGCAGGCGGGGTGAAAAGTGTGCAGGACGCTGCGGAGTATCTGGCCATGGCGGCAGCACACTTTGGCAATGAGTGGCTGGTTGCCGAACATTTTCGCTTTGGTGCTTCCAGCCTGCTCGGCCAGTTGCTGGCCACTGTTGAGGGCAAGACGCCGGTTGCTGCCGACGGCAGTTATTGAGTTATTCCAATCCAGTGCGGCGCCCGGCGGGGCGCCCCTTTGCACAGGTGCATGCCATGTCCCATCCCCGTTTTCATTTCGTGCAGGCTCACGGCAAGGTGTTGTTGTTCACCCTGCTCATCAGTCTCTCCTTTCCCATCGGTAGCGCCCTCACCGCGGTGCTGGACCCTCTTGTGGTCACCTGGGCGCGCTACTTGCTGGCGGCGCTTACCTTCGTGACTCTGCTGGCTTGCCAACGTCGTCTGGTGCTGCCTTCGCTGCGGGAGCTGGGGCGTTATACCCTCATCTCGCTGCCGGCCCTCTGCTACTTCGTCGCCATGTTCGTGGCGCTGCAGGAGACCAGCGCCCTCGATGCCAGCGCGCTCTACACCACGGTTCCCCTCATCAGCGCGCTGGCCAGCATGCTTATGTTACAACGCCGCATCGGTTGGTCGATGGCGTTTGCATTGCTGGGGGGAATGGTGGCGGCTGCTCTCATCATCTTTCGCGGTGAGCTGAGCCAGCTGGCGAGTCTGAGCCTCACCCCCAGCAATCGCATCTATCTGCTTGGCTGTGTGGGGATGGCCCTCAACCCCATAGTGGTGAAGCGCTATTACCGGGGGGAGTCGTTTGCCCATCTCACCTGCTGGACTCTGATCTGCGCCACCCTGTTGCTCACTCTGGTGGCAGCGCCGCGGCTGCTGGCGACCGACTGGCAGCAGGTGTCACTGACGCTCTGGCTTGGTCTTGCCTATTTGGCGTTGTTTGCCACGGCGCTCAGCTTCTTTTTGTTTCAGCAGGGGAGTGTGGTGCTGCAGCCGGAGCAGGTCTCGGCCTACACCTACCTGATCCCGGTACTGGTGCTGTTGACCGGCATGTTGAGCGGGGAGGAGGTAATCTGGCGGCAGGTGGGCTGGGGTGTGCTCGGCGTGCTGCTGACCATGGCGGTCATGGTACTGGTGCCTGTTCGGCAGGCACGTCGCGCCTGAAGCAGGTCAGCGGGCGGGCTGGTAGTAGTCGAGATACCAGCGGACAAACTCGGCAACACCTTGCTTGAGGGGCGTAGCGGGGCGCAGGCCGGTGAGGTTGTGGAGGGGCTCGCTGTCGGCCCAGGTGGCGTGCATGTCACCTGCCTGCATCGGCAGCATCCGCTTGATGGCGGGTTTGCCGATGGCCTTTTCCAGCGCCTCGATAAAATCGAGCAGCCGCACCGGTTGGTCGTTGCCGATATTGAGGATGCGGTAGGGGGCGGCGCTCTCGGCCGCGCTCTGCTCGCTGGCGTGCCAATCGGAATTGGGGCGGGGCGGCTGATCGGCGACGGCGAGGATCCCCGCGACTATGTCGTCTATGTAGGTGAAGTCGCGGCTGAGATCGCCGTGGTTGTATACGTCGATGGGCTCACCCGCGAGGATGGCGCGGGTGAACTTGATGATGGCCATGTCGGGCCGACCCCAGGGGCCGTAGACGGTAAAGAAGCGCAGCCCTGTGGTGGGCAGGCCATAGAGCGCCGAATAGGCGTGGGCCATCAGCTCGCCGCTCTTTTTGGTCGCAGCGTAGAGGGAGACCGGATGATCCACCTGCTGCGCGGTGGAGTAAGGCATCTGATCCCCCATGCCATAGACCGAGCTGGAGGAAGCGTAGATGAGGTGCTGAATCCCGTGGTGACGACACCCCTCCAGCACCGTCAGCATGCCGGTGAGGTTACTGTCGGCATAGGCGAACGGATTGTCGATGGAGTAACGTACCCCCGCCTGCGCCCCCAGATGGATCACCCGCTCGAAGCGATGGCGGGCAAACAGGGTCGCCATCGCCTCGCGATCCGCCAGATCCAGCCGCTCGAAGTGAAAATGGGGGAAACTGGCCAGCTGGGCCAGCCGCGCCTCTTTCAGACTCACCTCGTAGTAGTCGTTGAGGTTGTCGAGCCCCACCACCTGATGACCTGCGGCGCACAGTTGGCTGGCCACATGAAAACCGATAAAACCGGCGACACCGGTGACCAGATACGTCATGGTTGGGGTCCTGTGCAGGTCATGGGGCTCCTTACGGTGAAGGGAAAAGGGGGCTGCGCGCTTTGTAGCAGAGCCGGCGCGTTTGTGCCATGGCAAACCGCCTCTGTCGGCGCGGCATGCTGCATCTTGGTGCAGCGAGTGTCAATGCCAGATGACAGGCACCAGAATGGGGCGTTCAGCCTGACTGTTGTGATCCTTTTCACAAAAAATAGACTGGACCCCATAACGAAGCCCTGTGGACAGGGCTCGCAGCCCGCCCGCAACGGCAGGCGACAGACACTCTCTCTTTACTTCGCTTGGATACAGGTTATGGACAACACCTCGATTCGCACTGCCCATCCTATTTATGAGGATGTGCTGGCCCTGCTGACGGCGGCCGGCTTTGTTTCCCTCGGCATCTTTCTGTTTCATCAGGTTGGCCTGCTCACCGGCGGCACCGCCGGGCTGGCGCTGCTGCTGCAAAAGGTGACCGGCATCAGCTTTGGCCTGCTGTTTTTCGGCATCAATCTGCCCTTTTATGCGTTGGCATGGCTGCGGATGGGGCCACGTTTTACCTTCAACACCTTTGTCTCGGTGGCGGCGGTCTCCTACATGACCGATCACCTCAACGGGGTGTTGCAGATCGGCAAGATAGAGCCCCTCTATGCGGCGCTGATCGGCGGTACTCTGATTGGCATGGGTCTGCTCATTATGTTCCGTCACAAGTCGAGTCTGGGGGGCTTCAACATTCTGGCGCTCTTTATTCAGGATCGCTTTGGCATCCGGGCGGGTAAGCTGCAGATGGGGCTCGATTGCGCCATTGTTGTCGCCTCGTTTTTCGTGGTGCAGCCCTGGATCCTGGCGTTCTCCATCGTGGCGGCGGTTATCTGTAATCTGGTGTTGACACTCAACCACAAGCCCGGCCGTTACCAGATTGCCTGACAAGCTGCGGCAGTGGCTCGATATTGCAAGAGTGACCCGATAGCACGAGGCGGCCTGATGGCCGCCTCGTCTGTTTCTACCCTGGGGTTTGTTCGCTGCGCCTAGCTTGCCTGCTCCAGCCTGCTGTCGCCGCTCATGGCGTTGTCACTGATGGCGTGACTACCAACAGCGAGCGGGGTGTGACAGGCCACCTGATGATGGGCCTCATCACACGCCTCAAGCTTGGGCGCCTTGCTTTTGCACAGCTCGGTCGCATGTGGGCAGCGCTGGTGGAAGTGGCAGCCGCTTGGCGGCGAGATGGGGGAGGGCACATCGCCGGTCAGCAGAATGCGCTGGCTGCGCCTGCGCGGGTCCGGTACCGGAATGGCGGAGATCAGCGCCTGGGTATAGGGGTGACGTGGCGCCAGATAGAGCGACTGGGCATCCGCCAGTTCGACGATCCGTCCCAGATACATCACTGCAATCCGATCCGAGATATGTTTGACCACCGACAGATCGTGGGCGATGAAGATGATGGAGAGGTTCATCTCCCGCTGCAGGCTGAGCAGCAGGTTGACAATCTGCGACTGCACCGAGACATCGAGGGCCGAGACTGCCTCGTCGCACACCAGCAGCTTGGGCTTGAGAGCGATGGCACGGGCGATGCCGATCCGCTGGCGCTGACCGCCGGAAAACTCGTGGGGGTAGCGATCCACCGCACTGCCCGGCAGGCCCACTTTTGCCAGCAACTCCTGCACCCAGACGCGGCGCTGCTCACCATTGCCCTTGCCGTGGATGATAAAGGGCTCCTCCAAAATCTGGCCCACGGTGTGGCGGCTGTTGAGGGATTCTGCAGGATCCTGAAATACCATCTGCATCTCTTGGCGCAGGGAGCGCATCTCCTTCGGGCTAAGGGCGGTGATGTCGCGCCCCTCGAAGGTGATGGTGCCCGCGGTCGGCTCGAACAGCTTGAGCAGGCTGCGCCCGAGGGTGGACTTGCCGCAGCCCGATTCACCCACCAGCCCCAGCGTCTCCCCCTGCTTCAGGTCGAAGCTGATGCCATCCACCGCGTGAACCGTATATTGCTTGCGCAGGAACCCGCCTCCTAGCCGGAAGTGCTGTTTCAGATCCCTGACCGATAACAGAGTGCTCATACGGTCAACTCCTTCCAGTAGTGACAGGCGACATGGTGGCGCGAATTGAGTTGCTCCACCGCCGGAATGGCGCTGATGCAGAGATCGGTCGCATGGGGGCAGCGGTTGGAGAAGCGGCAGCCAGCGGGCATCTCGTGCAGGGCTGGCACCTGTCCCTTGATGGTCTTGAGCAGGCTCTTGGGCTCATCCTCGAGGCGCGGGATCGAGCTCATCAAGCCGTGAGTATAGGGGTGACGGGGGTGGTCAAACAGCTCGAACACGTCGGCCTGCTCTACCGCCCGCCCGGCATACATCACCACCACTTCGTCGCACAGCTCCGCCACTACCCCCAGATCGTGGGTAATAAAGATGATGGCCATCCCGGTCTGGGCCTGCAGCTCTTTCATCAGTTCGAGGATCTGGGCCTGAATGGTGACATCCAGCGCCGTGGTCGGCTCGTCACAAATCAGCAGGTCTGGCTCGCAGGAGAGCGCCATGGCGATCATCACCCGTTGGCGCATACCGCCGGAGAGGTTGTGGGGATAGACCGCAAAGCGCTGGGCCGGTTCCGGGATCCCCACCTTCTGCAGCATGGCGATGGCTGCGGCTTTGCGCTGGGCCTTGTCATACTCGGGGCGATGGAGGCGAAACACCTCCATCAGTTGCTCACCGACCGTCTGCACCGGGTTGAGGGCCGTCATCGGCTCCTGAAAGATCATCGAGATGCGGTTGCCGCGCACCTTGTACATCTGATCCGGCGCAAGTGACAGCAGCTCTTCCCCCTGAAAGCGGATGGAGCCTGCTACCACCTGACCGTGGGGTTTGGGCAAGAGCCCCATGATGGCGAGCGAGGTAACGCTCTTGCCACAGCCGGACTCGCCGACGATCCCCAGCGTCTGACCCGGTGCCACCTTGAAGCTGACCCCGTCGAGCACCTTGATCTTGCCGTCATCGACGGCGAACTCCACCTCGAGATCGCGTACTTCGAGGATTGGGGCTGGGTGCTGGCCGTTATCAACGGCGAACTCCCCCCCGTTATCCGGTACGTCAAGAATGGGGGCCTGAGTGTTGGGCATAACGGCTGCTCCCTTCGCAATGGCCTGAATATCAATGACGTGCATAGGTCTTGTCGAGCAGGTTGATGGGCGCCAGCGCCTCCCCTGCCTCCTTGGCGTTGCGGGTCTCTTCCTTCACCTTGGGATCGAGCCAGAGCAGACCGCCACTACTGTGAGGATAACCGTCCATCGGCCAGTAGAGCAGATCCGGCGTGTTCTTGGTGGCAGGAACTTCCGGCAGCATCACATAACGCCAGCTGCTGGCCCGCACATAGTTGAGCTGCACCCCGGGCACGAAGATGGCGAGATCATAGATGCGCTGCTGGATCTGCTGGGAGAGCTTGGCCCGCTTGGCCATGTCGAATTCGACGTTGTAGGCGTCGATCAGCGCGTCCAGCTCCTTGTCAGCCACGTTGAACAGGTTGTTGGTCTGCGGTTTGTTGGCGTTGGCGGAGTGGAAAAACTCCCAATATTGCGGATAGAGACCGCCGCCGCCCCAACCGAGCCAGGCCGCCTCGTGTTTCTTCTCCAGCATCACCTTGAAGCCGGTGGCGCCATCCACCAGGTTAAGCTCCAGATCGAGACCCGCTTTCTTGGCCTCTTCTTTCAGCACAGTCAGTCGCTTGGAGTGCTCCTGACTGGTGTAGGTGAGCGCCAGCGTCAGCCGCTCACCCTTCTCATTTTGCAGGATGCCGTCCGGCCCCGGCTTGTTGTAGCCGCCCTTGGCAAAGTACTCCCGCGCCTTGCCAATGTCATAAGCCCGCTCCGGCAGCGTGATGTCAGTGAACTCGCCAAAGCCCGAGTCGAAGGTGGTGGCTCTGTCGTAATCGCCGCGCAGCACGGTCTCGATCATCTTGTCTATGTTGAAGGCGTGCTGGATGCCGAGGCGCACGTTTACGTCCGCCAGCTTGGGGTTGGCCACATTGAGGTGAACCCCCTGACCGCCCTGTTTGGTATCGGTCATGGCCATCACCTTCTGCACGTACCCCTTCTTGTACTCCGGGGTGACCGCTTTTTCATGCCACCAGTTGGGCAGGATCATCTCGAAGGTATCGATCTCCCCTTTCAGGAAGTGGCGGAAGGCGATGTTGTGGTCGCGGATCACCTGCACCTTGATGGTGTCGATGTTGAATCTGTGCTGGTTGTAGCGATCGTCTTTTGCCCACCAATCCTTCTGCTTGCTGAAGGTGACCGACTTGCCCTTCTTGACGTCGCTGATCACGTAGGGACCTGTGGTGGGCACCACGGCCCAGTTGTACTGCTTCACCCAGTTGGGGGTCAGCTTGTAGTAGTGCTTGGGCTGGGGCCACAGCTCGGTGGTGTTGAGCAGGTCCATCTTGGCCTTGCGGTTGCCCGCTTTGACCATAATGGTGTGATCATCGATCTTCTCTACCGCTACCACTTCAGTGGTGTAGTAGTTGTTGAACCAGGGCCCCTTGATGTGTTTGGAGCGCATCATCTCGTAGCCGAAGGTGTAGTCGTCAGCATTGACTGGCTTGCCATCCGACCATTTGGCTCGCGGATCCAGCTTGAAGTAGACGGTCTGGCTGTCTGGCGCGATGGCCCAGTGGGTCGCGAGCGAGGGGATGGGGTTGCCGGTATTGGGATGGAAGCTGATGAGTCGCAACTGGTTATCGAGAATAAAGGAGCGGAACGATCCGTTGGAGTCAGGCCCCACGGTGCGGAACGTCAGCGGAAAGCTCTCCACAAACATATTGAGGCTGCCGCCCGACAGCGCCTTGGGGGAGGCGAACACAGGATCCGTGTCGTTGGTCTCCCATTTGAGATCCGCGGGCAGGCTGGCCGCCCAGACCCAGGATCCGTTTACCAGCACAAAGAGAGCACCTATCCATTTGATTTTATTTTTCATGTTTGACTTCCAGGTCTGGCCCCCGCACTGGGGGTCTTGATTGATAACGGGATTATCCCTTGCTCCCGGGACCGCCGATGGCGGCGGCCCGTCCTTCATTAATCACTGTTCGTTACCCGGCGCCTGCCGATGCGAGTTGGTTGCGGCTGGCTCATTGGTAACGGGTAAATTTGCGCGGATCGAACGCCTCGCGGATCGCCTCGCCGATAAAGGAGACCATGATCAGCACCAGACTCACCGCCGCCACTACCGAGCTGACGATCCAGATGGCATCCAGATTGTTGATGCCCTGGGAGAGCAGCTCCCCCCAGCTCGGGGTCGGCGGCGCAAGGCCAAAGCCCAGATAGTCGAGGGCCGTCAGGGTCGAGATATTGCCCACCACGGCGAATGGCGCCAGGGTGACGATCATCATCAGGGTGTTGGGCAGGATGTGGTTGAAGATGATCCGCCCGGTGGTCGCCCCTTGTGCCCGCGCCGCCATCACATAGTCCCGCGCCCGCTCCTTGTAGGTGAGGGTGCGCATATACCAGGTGATCCCCATCCAGCCGAACAGCACGTTGATGGCGACAAACAGGCCGAAGTTGGGCTTGGCCAGCGACACCAGGATCATGATGACGTAGAGAAACGGCACCTGGGACCAGATCTCGATAAAGCGTTGCAGGATGAGGTCAAAGCGGCCGCCGAGAAAGCCCATCAGACAGCCGATGGTGACCCCGATGGCGTAACTGGCCGCCAGCGCGATAAAGGCAAAGCCGATGGCGATGCGAAAGCCGTAAACCAGTCGCGCCAGTACGTCGCGGCCGCTGGTGTCGGTGCCGAGGAAGTGGCGCTCAGCTGCGCTGGGGGCGTAGGGCGGGTAGGCATCCTCCTTGAAATCCTGCTCGTAGGGATTCCAGGGCACCGGCGGCAGCAGTACCCAGTCGCCCTGGCCCTCTGCGGCAAACTTGGCCTTGAGCTGGCGGTAGTTGGTTTCGTACTCGTAATCGAGCCCGAACTGCTGGCCGGGGATCACATCGCCATAGGTGGGGAAGTGCAACTGTCCCTGATAGCTCACCATCAGTGCCCGGCTGTTGACCAGCAGCTCCGCCAGCAGGGAGAGCAGCACCAGGGTGGTGAAGATGATGAAGGAGTAGTAACCGCGCTTGATCGACTTGAAGCGCTTGAGTTTTTTCAAGGTAACCGGATTGAGCTTCATGGTCAGTCTCCAAACCGCACGCAGGGGTCAACAAGGGCAACGCAGATATCGGAGACGATATAGCGTGATATCAGCATCGGCATGGCAATAGAGGTCTGGTTCATGGTCAGTCTCCAAACCGCACGCGGGGATCAACGAGGGCAACGCAGATATCGGAGACGATATTGCCAATCAGCATCAGCATGGAGGTGATGGCCAGAATGCCCATGACGGTGGGGTAGTCCCGCTCGACGATAGCCTCGTAACCGAGCAGGCCGATGCCGTCGATGTTGAAGATGGTCTCGATGAGGAAGGAGCCGCCAAAGAAAACGGTGAGCACAGACCCCAGGTGGCTGGCGATGGGGATCAGGCTGTTGCGCATCGCGTGGTCGGTGACCGCCTTGCGAAACGGCAGTCCCTTGGCCACGGCGGTACGCACATAATCGGCCGACAGGTTCTCCATCAGGCTGTTTTTCATGGTCATGGTGAGGATGGTGAAATCGCCGATGGCGTAGGCGATAAGCGGCAGCAGGGCGTGGGCAAAGACAGTGCGGATCTGATCCCAGCTGCTCTCCATGTATTCAAAGTCGTCTCCCGGAAAACCGCCCATCGGCAGCCACTCCAGATGGAAGGCGAAGACTGTGATGAGGAAGATCCCCACCACGTAGGCGGGCAGGGCATAGGCCATGTAGATAAGCATGGAGCTCAACGAGTCGAAGCGGCTGTTGTGCCTGAGCGCCTTCGCCACCCCGAGCGGAATGGAGACCGCATAGCTCAGCAGAAAGGTTGCCAGCCCGAAGAAGGCGGTAACGGGGAGCCGCTCCTTGATGAGATCCCACACCGGTTCGTAGTAGCGGGTCGATTCGCCCAGGTCCAGCACCGCCAGCTTCTGCAGCCACTCCCAGTAGGCGACCAGCATCGGCTTGTCGAGCCCATAGAAGGCCTTGAGCTCCTCGATCTGTTCATCGGAGAGGGCCTGCGCCCCCTTGCTGCCGCTGGAGCGGCCAGATTCATTCTGGGAAACCTGGGCTTGCAGCAGCATGCGTTCGACCGGTCCGCCCGGCACGAAACGGGTGATGGTGAAGACGAGCAGGGTGATACCGAGAAACGTCGGGATGATCAAAAGCATCCGGCGTAGGAAATACGACAGCATGGTGGAACCTCGTCCTTGTTGTTCTTTTTTGCGGCCAGTCAAATCCGGTGACGGGCCTGTCCTTCCTGGCATTACGCGCTGGATTGGTTGCCAAACAGCAGACAATCCGCTTGGCCACTGTAAAAGCTCTGCAACAAAAATCAAGTACAAGGAAATGGAAAACTGGGACAAATGACCCGCTGAGACCAAAAGCACCGAAAAATGACGTTTTTTATCTGAAAAGTGAAAATCAAAACAAAACGCTACTGCTCAACATTATTTTAAAAAATATAAACAGCTGTTTGTTTGAGTTTTGAGTGACTTTAAGTTGTTGATTAATATTGTTTTTGTTTGAGCGGTGAAATTGAAGGAAAACGATATCATCTCGACGATTTTATCTGTTACCCCCATGAGAACGGTCTGGTTCAACCCTCATGAAGTTAGTGTTTTATTCTTATTAAAGCCGATAAATCAAAATAAGATATAAATGGACAGCACGTTAACTAATAAGTTCATTAAATTTTAATTCAGCGCCATTCACGCCATTTAACAATGTTTTTACATTGCGTTGGTTGTTTTTGGCAGAATTATTCACTAATTATGTCGGTCAAAATTAATACACTCCGCTTATTCTACGTCTGACCTCGCCACACCCCTGCTCCATTGACGTCGCTAGTCAAAGATTGATAAGCCTTACACATCGCTCCAAAGAGGGCGGTATCAGGAAGCAAACAATAAACAACCAGGAAGGATATAAGCGATGCTTAGGAAGAGCAGAATCTCTGCTGCGATTGCGTTCGCCTTGGCGAGCCTTGTAGCGGCCCCATCCGTATCTGCCGAAGAAGGGCAGAACGTCGAAAAACTGCAGAAAATCAAAGTCACTGGCTCTCGTATCTCCCGTGTTGATGTTGAGGGGGCGACTCCGGTTGTCTCTGTCAGCAAGGCCCAAATTGAACAGTCTGGTCAGCAGACTGTGGCGGATTATCTGAAACAGGCCTCCTACAACTCCTTTGGTGGTTTCTCCCCATCCTCCGGTAGTTCTGCTCAGTCACAAGCCACTGTAGGGCTGCGTGGCTTGGGCTCAGAACGGACCCTAGTGCTTCTCAATGGCAAACGTGTTGCTGGATCCCCCTCCATGGGGGGCACTTCCATCAACCTCAATACCATCCCCATGGCTGCTGTTGAGCGGGTGGAAGTGAACCTGGATGGCGGCTCCGCACTCTATGGTTCTGATGCTATCGGCGGTGTTATCAACGTGATCCTCAAGGAGGGTTTCGAAGGGTTGACATTCCAAGGGCGCCTTGGCTCACCAACCGAAGAGGGCGGTGATGAGAAGAGTGGATCTGTGGTTGCGGGCGTCAATGGGGAGAAAGGGTCCCTGATGATGGTTTACGAGCACGATGAGAAGGACGTGATCTACTATCGTGACCGTGACTATCTGGCTTTACAAGGTGCAATGTCCCCCAGCGTGGCTGGCCGTAATATCATGGATTTAGATACAGGCGATCTGAAGCAGCTTGCAGGTATCAACTGTGCCAATGTCGGGACCGGCTTTGTTGAACAGGATGGTTTGTGCAACTTTGATTTCGCCAAGGTTGCTGCTAAAACAGCCTCTCGTTCTCGCGATACTGTCTATGTGAATGGTCGCTATCACATCAATGACAGCGTGGATTTTGTTCCTCAGTTTATCGGCTCTCGGGTGACCAGTTTTGGCCGCTTTGCCCCTGCCGCGGGCTCGTTTGTGACTGATGATCCAGCGTTGTTGGCTGCGAACGGAATCACTGGCGGTCAGGCTGCAATTTTCTATCGATTCAACAATATTGGCCCCCGTGATAACGATGTGACTGACTTTACCGGCAGCATGAACCTGGGCTTTGACGGTGTACTACCTACCGAAGCCGTTGGGGATGTTGAATGGAACGCCGGTTACATGTACTCCAAGACTGACAATACCAGCGATGGTAGCGGTTATATCCTCAAAAGTGCTGCCCGTAATGCAATCAAAGATGGCAAGTTCACCAATGGTGAGTTTGATAAGTCAGTAAATGATCTGTTGTCCTACGATACCTCGCGTACTTCCAAGATGGACTTTTTCCAGTGGTATGGCGGTTTGGGTTGGGAAATGGGCGAACTGCCTGCCGGTCCAATCGGTTGGTACTGGGGCTCCGAGTATAACGACTGGACTTACTCCGATACCTATGACAGTCAGTCTGAAGCAGGCAACGTCATAGGTTCATCCGGCAACTCCGGTGGTGGTGTGCGCGATGTGTTTGCCACCTACATCGAGAGTCTGATCCCCATCACAGAGCAGGTCGAGTTGAACCTTGCGGGTCGTTATGACAAGTACAGCGACTTTGGCAGCGCCTTCTCACCCAAAGCGAGCTTGCGTTACCAGCCGCTAGACAACCTGATGTTCCGGACCTCCTGGTCACAATCGTTCCGGGCGCCGGGGCTGGATGATCTCTATGCCGCAGACTCATTCTCTGCTGACTATGCCAAGGACTATGTACGCTGCAATGCTACCGGCACAGCTAACTGTCCTGAGAAACAGTATGACGTTACCCGTCAGTCCAATAAAAATCTGAAGGAGGAGACGGCTGATACCTTCACTATCGGGGCTGCTTACAACCCGCTGGACAACTTGAATCTGTCACTCGATTACTACTACATCAAGATTGATGATGTGATCCAGCTAGCCACAGCACAAACCCAGATTTATCAGGAGCTGAACAGTGGCAGCAACCCGAACGTAATTCGTCTCCCCAACGGCACCATCAAGGAGATCAAGGCTGGCATGGTCAACTTGGGGCAACTCAAGACCAGTGGTGTAGATTTTAAAGCCGATTACAAGTACGACTTCAACACCTTCACCCTGCGTTATGACTTCGGTGGTACTTACATCCTGCAGTACGAAGAGGGGCTGTTTGCCGGTGGTCCGATGATCGACAAGAAGGGTTGGAATGGTAAACCCGACTTGCGCCTCAACTCCGGGATCGGTGCCAACTTCCCGCAGCTGTGGAATTTGGATACCTACCTGAGCGCCAACTATATCGATTCCCAGAGTCAGGATTACGTGAATGGTCAGGAAGAGGGTCATATCGCTTCCAACACCGTCTGGAACCTGAACGTGGCGGTCGATACCAGCTGGAATGGCAAGATCCAGACCGGTGTGAAGAACATGTTCAACCGTGGCCCCTCCCTGTCCAACGATGGCTTCACTTACGATGAAGACCTCTACAGCATCGACGGTCGCATCTACTACATCGATTACACCCAGAAGTTCTAATCAACCCTGTTGATATACAACCTCAGCTGGCCCGGTCGGGCCGGCTGTGCCCAACGTCCAAGGAAGTTACGGAGATAGGGTAATCCTATGAAGACAAGGACCATTACAATGAAGAAAGCGCTCCTTGGCAGCCTGGTTTCGGCCGCCTTGTTGACCAGCTTCAATCTGAGTGCCGCCACTGCCGGTCAGGCCGTGGACGCTCAAGCCGCCACCGACAACGCATCCAAAGTTTCCCAGCAGAAAATCGACAGCTATGCCGAATCTGCCGAATCCGCACTGGCCCAGTACAAGGCCGCCCTGCGTCAGGTCGACAGTCTGCGCACCTACAACGAGCAGGTGAGCAAGATGGTCGAGTCCCAGAGCGCCGAGCTGGCGTCGATGCAAAAGCAGATCGCCCAGATTGATCAGACCAGCACCGAAGTGGTGCCCTTGATGCTCAAGATGATCGACTCCCTCGAGCAGTTTGTGTCACTGGATCTGCCGTTCCAGAAGGTCGAGCGCGAGGACCGCGTGGCGGCCCTGACCGACCTGATGAACCGGGCAGATGTCACCATCTCCGAGAAGTACCGCAAGATCTTGGAGGCCTACCAGATCGAGGAGGGCTTCAGCCGCACCATCGAATCCTACAAGGCGAGCCTCGACAAGGATGGCAGCGAGAAGACCTACGAGTTCCTGCGTGTTGGCCGCATCGCGCTGCTTTATCAATCCCCGGATGGCAATGAAACCGGGATGTGGAACAAGAAGACTCGCCAGTGGGAAGAGTTGCCCCAGGAGTATCGCAGTGCGGTTGAACAGGGCCTTCGCATCGCCAAGAAGCAGGCGCCTCCCGCGCTGATCAAGCTGCCGGTTCAAACTGCGGAGAAAGCATCATGAAAGGAATCAAACTTGCTATTGCCTCCCTGATTGCGGGAGCAACCCTGGTCACCCTGCCGGTGACCGCCGCCGAAAAACCGGTGGATCTCAATGCGCTGCTGAATCAGGTCAAGGCCTCCAGCCTGAGTGAATCCCAACTCAACAAGGAGCGGGAAGCCCGCTTCCTGGCTGACAAGAACGAGCAGGGGGCGCTGCTGGCCAAGGCCAAGGCCGAGCTGGCTGCCGAAACCGCCAAGGGCGAGCAGCTCAAGGCGACCTTTGATGCCAACGACAAGCAGCTGACCGAACTGACCGAAACCCTGCGCCAGCGTTCCGGCAACATGGGCGAGATGTTCGGGGTGCTGCGTCAGTTCGCCGGTGAGTTCAAGGGGATCTTCAATGCCTCCGCCCGTCGGGTCGAGCATCCGGAGCAATCCGCCCTGTTGACCCGTCTGGCCGAGAGTAAAGAGCTCCCCTCCAGCGATGATCTGGAAGCGTTCTGGACCACCACCCTCAGCCGCATGGTGGATGGTGGCAAGGTGAGCCAGATCCCGGCGACCGTGGTCTACGGCGAAGGCAACCAGGCCGAGAAGACCGTCACCCAGATCGGCGAGTTCAACACTGTCTCCGAAGGCAAGTACCTCACCTTCGTACCGGAGACCGGCAAGTTCGAGCAACTCTCCCGTCAACCGGAGAAGAGTGTGCTGGCTCCCATCGCCGAGTTTGAACAGGGCGGCGACGGGGTCAAGCCCATCTTCATCGACCCGTCTCGCGGCGTGATCCTCTCCCTGCTGGTGCAGTCACCGACCCTCAAGGAGCGTATCGATCAGGGTGGTTCCGTGGGTTATGTGATCCTGGCATTGGGGGTCATCGGTACCCTGCTGGCCATCTTCTGCGGTATCCGCCTGTCGCTGATCGGCTCGTCCATGCGCAAGCAGCTGAAATCCGATCAGATCATCAAGGGCAACCCCATTGGTGACATGCTGGGGGCCTACCAGAACCATCGCGGTGACAACATCGAGGATCTGGAGTCCAAGCTCGACGAGATCATCCTGCGCAACGTGCCCAAGTTCGAGAAGGGCATCAGCCTCATCAAGCTGATCGCCTCCGTCGCACCGCTGCTGGGCCTGCTCGGTACCGTGGTGGGGATGATTGCTACCTTCCAGGCCATCACATTGTTCGGTACCGGCGATCCCAAGCTGATGGCGGGCGGTATCTCCGAGGCGCTGGTGACCACCATGCAGGGTCTGGTCGTCGCGGTGCCCATGCTGTTCCTCTACACCATTGTGCAGACCCAGAGCCGTCGTCTGATCCAGGTGCTGGAAGAGCAGAGCGCCGGTTTCGTCGCCCGTTATCAGGAACGTCTGCACGCCTCCAAAGCCGCAGCGTAAGGAGTCACCCATGTGGTTCTGGTTGATTGAAGAAGTCGAGTCGGTCCGCCGGTTTTTGGGATTGGGGGGCGATGTACTGGTCGCCCTGTTCTTCCTGACCCTGATGATGTGGGCCCTGTTGCTGGAGCGCTGGTTCTACTTCATGGCGGTCTACCCCAAGCAGGTGAAACAGACCAAGGCCACCTGGCTGGCCCGCACCGATCATCTCTCCTGGTCTGCCAAGCAGATCCGGCGCGAGCTGGTCTCACGGGTTGCCATGGCGGTGGACAAGGGTATGCCGGTCATCAAGGTGCTGATCGCTCTCTGCCCGTTGATGGGGCTGCTGGGGACCGTGGTGGGGATGGTGCAGGTGTTTGACACCCTGGCCATCACCGGCACCGGTTCGCCGCGGGCGATGGCATCGGGGATCTCCAAGGCAACGGTACCGACCATGGCGGGCATGATCGCCGCCCTTTCCGGCCTGTTTTTTGTCAACCAGCTCGATCACAAGGCCAAACTGGCGGTGCAAAAGCTGGAAGACAATCTGAAACACGGTTGATGCAGGATGCATACCCCCGGCGAGGCATGGCCTGCCGGGGGCACAGAACAAGCAAGGAGTTTCTGCTATGAGAAAACGTTACAGCGACAGCGGTGCTGACGAGGCGGCTATCGATTTGACCCCCATGCTGGACATAGTGTTCATCATGCTGATCTTCTTCATCGTCACCACCTCCTTCGTCAAGGAGTCCGGTGTCGAGATCAACCGTCCCAGTGCCAGCACGGCCGAGACGGTGAAGAAGGGAAATATCATGGTCGCGGTGCGCGAAAACGGTCAGGTCTGGGTCGACAAGCGGGTGGTCGAGGTGGGGGCGGTACGCGCCAACATCGAGCGGCTGCGGGCCGAAAATCCGGAGAGCGCCGTGGTGATCCAGGCCGATAACGAATCCCGTTCCGGTCTGGTGGTGCAGGTCATGGATCAGATCCGCATGGCCGGTGTCCAGAACATCTCCATCGCGGCAGACAAGAGCAGCTGATGCCGGAGAGAGACCTATGAGATACCTGATATCGTTGGCGGTCTCCTGTGTGGTGGTGTTCTTTCTGTTTCTGGGAATGAACAAGCTGATCACACCGGATCACCGGGAGCTGGTGGAGAAGGATGACGTCACCATGACCGATTTCATCCGCCTCAAGCCCCAGGAGACCCTTCAAGAGAAACAGCGGGAGCTGCCCAAACCGCCGCCGCCCAAGCGTCCGCCGCCGCCTCCCGAGATGGAAGTGGCCAGCACGGATCGGCCGAAGATGGATAGCGCGCCGATGGACATGCCCAAGCTCGACATCCCGGTCAACATCGGTGGTGGCAACGCGCTGGGTGCCTACAGCACCGGCGGCGGTGGTGGTGGCGTTGGTGGCAACAACGGCGCCATTCCGCTGGCAACCTTCGAGCCCATGATGCCCCGCAAGGCGGCACTGGCGGGGTTGGCCTCCGGCAAGGTGCTGGTGGAGTTCACCGTCACCGAGCGCGGCACCGTCAGCAACGTGCGGATCGTCAAGGAAGAGCCGCGCAGTTATGACCTCGGCAAAGAGGCGCGCAAAACCATCGCCAAGTGGACGTTCAAACCGGCCATGGTGGATGGCAAGCCGCAGGCGAGCCGTATGCAGCAAGAGATCGAGTTTGCGGTCAACTAAGGAAGGTGGCGATGAACAAGTTACACAAGATGATCCTCGCCCCGGTCGCCATGGCGGTGCTGCTCAGCACCGCCAGTTGGGCCGCCGAGCAGCCGGCCCTGTCGGATCGGGCCTATCGGGCGGTCAACAAGGCGCAGGAGCTGATCACCGAGAAGAAATACGGTGAGGCCAATGCCAAGCTGCAAGACGCGCTCTCCGGCGCGGGCGAGCGGGTCTACGACAAGGGGGTCATATTGCAGACTCTCGGTTTCGTTGCCGCCCAGCAGGAGAAATACGGTCAGGCGACCAAGTACTTTGCCGATGCCATCGCGACAGGCGGCCTGCCGCCACCGGTGGCCCAGCAGGTGCGCTACAACCTGGCCCAGCTCTATATGGCGGAGGGTAATTATCAGGGGTCGATCAAGACCATGAAGGAGTGGTTTGCCAACCAGGGCAAGGATGACAAGCCCAACTCCCATGCCTATATCACGCTGGCCAACGCCCACGTGCAGCTCAAGCAGTACCGTGACGCGATCCCGGCGGTGGATCAGGCGATCAAGCTGTCGGCAGGTAAAGCGCCGGAGTCCTGGTATCTGCTGAAGATGGGGGCTCACTACGAGCTGAAACAGTACAAACCGGCGACCGAGGTGCTGACCTCTCTGGTCAACATGTTCCCGGAGAAGAAGAAGTACTGGACCCAGCTGTCGGCCATGCATATGCAGGCAGGCAACGATGCCAAGGCGCTGGCGGCGCTGGAGTCGGCCTACAACCTCGGCATGTTGACCGAGGCCGCCGAGCTGCAGCGCCTCGCCAACTACCTCGCCTTCACCGGCATTCCCCATCGCGCCGCACGGGTGATGGAGAAGGGGATGAAGGACGGGGTGATTGAGCAGAGCGCCAGCAACTACAAGACCTTGGCCAACTACTGGCATCAGGCCAAGGAGCTGGATCCGGCCATCGACACTCTGGCCAAGTCCTACCAGCTGGCCCCGAGCGCCGAATTGCAGCTGAAAATGGCGCGCATGATGATCCAGAGCAAGCGTTATCAGGATCTGGTGGCGCTGGCCGCCAAACCGGCAGCCAATGCCAATGGCGAACAGCGGGCGGATCTCAAGTTCCTGACCGGTGTCGCCTATTTTGAGCAACAAAAGCCGAAGGAGGCCCTCAACGCCTTCACCCAGGCGGCTCAGAATGGCAACGTCAGCGGTCGGGCATCTCCGTGGATCAGCTTCCTCAAAGAGCAGAATGGCACCGGAGAGGCAGCCGTCCAGTAATTCCAATGACAACTACCTGTAGTCCCTTTTATGGTTGCCTGGTGGCTCCATTAACCGCTCTTCGGAGCGGTTTTTTTATGGTGGCTGCCAGCACCGGCGGGTAGCCGACGCACGGTTTTATCCCTCTTCATCCCAATAAAGAGCCTCCGTCGACATTGGTCTATCTCTCCCGATGTGACAAACGTTTTAGCTAGGGCTGCAACCGTGACACAAGGTGGCGCTGCGCTGTGGTTGACGGGGGCTTGGGTGGCTCGCTGACTGGCGGGCAGTGCCATTCATCTTTCACTCAGCTGCGACTTGCCAGTGTGGCTTTTGCCCTGTTGATAAGCGTCACACCGAAAACGGCTACTTTTAACAAGAAAAGCAACATATGGAAGTTGAAATTTTGGCCGACTCAGGAAAGAATGCGCGCTCGGTTATTGGCGTCGTGGGGCAGGTTGACCCGCCACCGGCAGACCGAGGATGAGACGGCCCCCGGCCCATTTGGTACAGGAAACCACACAGGAATTTTATGAATCCCCTTCGCACTGCCGCTTCGGCCCTTTTATGCACATTTGCGCTGGTCAGCCAGCAGGCTGCCGCCGTCGAGTACCGTCTGCCTGCGGCCAACAGCCGCCTGATCGGTGAAAACCAGGAATACGTGGTGCCTGCGGACAACCGTCCGCTGGAGCAGATCGCTGCTGACTTCCAGCTGGGTCTGACCAACATCATGGAAGCCAACCCGGGCGTTGATCCCTATCTGCCGAAAGCGGGTAGCACCCTGATCATCCCCCACCAGCTGATCCTGCCCAACGCGCCCCGCGAAGGGATCGTCATCAACGTTGCCGAGATGCGTCTCTACTACTACCCGAAAGGGAAGAACGTGGTGGAAGTGCTGCCCATCGGCATCGGTCAGCTGGGGGTCAACACCCCGGAGAACTGGATCACCAAGGTAGAGCGCAAGCGCGCCAACCCGACCTGGACCCCGACCGAGAACATCCGTCGCCGCTATGCCGCCCAGGGCAAGACTCTGCCGGCAGTATGGCCAGCTGGTCCGGATAACCCCATGGGTCTGCACGCCCTCTATATCGGCAACCTCTATGCCATCCACGGCACCAACGCCACCTTCGGTATCGGTCTGCGGGTGAGCAGCGGTTGCGTCCGTCTGCGCGCTGACGACATCAAGTATCTGTTCGACAACGTGCCGGTCGGCACCCGCGTCCAGTTCGTCAACCAGCCGGTCAAGACCACGGTCGAGCCGGATGGCGGTCGCTACATGGAAGTACACGAGCCGCTGTCGCGCACCGAGGAGGAGTTCAACTCCACCGCCTCCGTGCCGCTCCCGATGACACCGGCCATCACCCGCTTCATCGCTCACGCCGAGTCTGACTCCAACGTGGTCAAGCAGGTGCTGGAACAGCGTACCGGTATGCCGACCCGCCTCAATCCCTGATTGAGCAAGTTGGCGGTGCGGTGCGCACTGGCTGAATAAAGAAAACGGCGACCAGATGGTCGCCGTTTTTTATGGATAAAAACCAATTTTGTTGTTCCGGTTTTTGGGGGGGCATACAAACAACACTGGATATCTAACTAGCTGTTCCGAATAGTAGGTCACTGGAGGAAGGGGAAATATGTGATTTAAGTAGGAACTGTCCTTATCCATTACACGAAGAGCGAATCTCAGCTGCTGAGATAAAAAAATACCCGATGCTGCGGATCGGGTATTTTTGTGGCTGTCCACGTCATCCTTCCGGCTGAGAAGCGACTCGATAGCGCCATACCAAAAGCAGATGTTCTGCCAGTAAAATTCTTACAGACCCAACTTCTTGTGCAGGTAGTGGATATTGGTGCCACCGTGCTGGAAGTTTTCGTCTTTCATGATCTCTTTTTGCAGCGGTACGTTGGTCTTGATCCCTTCCACCACCAGCTCGTCCAGCGCATGACGCATGCGGGCGATGGCAATGTCACGATTCTCGCCGTAGCAGATCAGCTTGCCGATCATTGAATCGTAGTGGGGCGGTACCTTGTAACCGGCATAAATGTGGGAGTCCCAACGCACGCCCAGACCACCCGGCGCGTGGAAGCGCTGAACCAGACCCGGAGAGGGCATAAAGGTGGCCGGATCTTCGGCGTTGATCCGGCACTCGATGGCATGGCCACGGATGCGGATATCCTGCTGGGTGATCGACAGGGGCTGGCCAGCGGCGATGCGCAGCTGCTCCTTGATCAGATCGATACCGGTGACCATCTCGGTGACCGGATGCTCAACCTGAATACGGGTGTTCATTTCGATGAAATAGAACTCGCCGTTCTCGTACAGGAACTCGAAAGTACCCGCACCGCGGTAGCCGATCTCGATACAGGCACGCACACAGCGCTCACCGATGAACTTGCGCATTTCGGCGGTGATGCCCGGTGCCGGCGCTTCTTCCACCACTTTCTGGTGGCGACGCTGCATGGAGCAGTCACGCTCGCCCAGATAGAGGGCGTTGCCCTGGCCGTCTGCCAACACCTGAATTTCGATGTGGCGCGGGTTTTCCAGGTACTTCTCCATGTAGACCATGTCGTTCTTGAAGAACTGGCCTGCTTCGGATTTGGTCAGAGCGATGGCGCCCGCCAGTTCCGCTTCATTGCGCACCACACGCATACCGCGACCACCACCGCCACCGGCGGCCTTGATGATCACCGGATAGCCGATGCGCTTGGCAATGGCGGCGTTGTGCTTGGCGTCGTTGTCGACGGGACCGTCAGAGCCCGGTACACACGGTACGCCCGCTTTCTTCATCGCTTCGATGGCGGAGACCTTGTCACCCATCAGGCGAATGGTCTCGGCGCGCGGGCCGATGAAGATGAAGCCGGATTTTTCGACCACTTCGGCGAAATCGGCGTTCTCGGAGAGGAAGCCGTAACCCGGGTGGATGGCCACGGCACCGGTTACCTCGGCGGCGGCGATGATGGCCGGGACGTTGAGGTAGGATTCAGTACTGGCCGGTCTGCCGATACAGATGGATTCGTCGGCCAGCAGCACATGTTTGAGCTCCCGGTCGGCGGTGGAGTGAACGGCCACTGTCTTGATCCCGAGCTCTTTACAGGCGCGCAGGATCCGCAGGGCAATTTCACCGCGGTTGGCGATGACTACTTTGTCCAACATGGGTGGCGATTTCCCTTATTCGATGATGAACAGCGGCTCGTCAAATTCGACGGCCTGACCATTTTCAACCAGGATCGCTTTGATCACACCGGCCTTGTCAGACTCGATTTGGTTCATCATTTTCATGGCTTCGACGATGCACAGGGTGTCGCCGACATTGACTTGCTGACCCACTTCCGCGAACGGCTTGGCATCCGGGCTGGAGGAGCGGTAGAAGGAGCCAACCATCGGGGAGCGCATCAGGTGACCGCTCGGGGCGGCATCTGCGGCCGGTGCGGCGGCAACCGGGGCGGCAGCGGCAGGTGCGGCAACCGGAGCGGCTTGCTGCATCATCATCTGCGGCATGGCGGTGGTCACCTGACCGGAGAAGTTGCGGCTGATGCGAACGGACTCTTCACCTTCGGAGATCTCCAGTTCGGCGATGCCGGACTCTTCAACCAGTTCAATCAGCTTCTTGATTTTGCGGATATCCATTAGCATTCTCTTTCTTCTTTATCTGATCAGTGATTATCAAGCCGCGCGCAGATGGTGCACGGCCGCGGTTAAAGCGAATTGGTAGCCATCGGCCCCCAGACCACAAATGACCCCTTTGGCGACATCAGACAGATAGGAGTGATGACGGAACGGCTCCCTGGCATGGACATTTGACAGGTGAACCTCGATAAAAGGGATGGCGACACCCAGCAGCGCATCGCGAATGGCGACGCTGGTGTGGGTGAAAGCGGCTGGATTGATGATGATAAAATCCACCTGGCCCATGGCCTGATGGATGCGGCCGACCAACTCATGTTCGGCATTGGATTGCAGATGTTCCAGAGTGACACCGAGTTCGCTGGCGTTAAGCTTCAGATCGGCGACGATCTCATCAAGCGTCTTGCTGCCGTAGATACCCGGTTCCCGTTTGCCCAGCAGATTCAGGTTTGGTCCGTTGAGCAGGAGAATGCGGTGATTTTGCGACATATTGAGTACATCCTCGATGATAATGCTGCTATCTATCAGCTATCTTGTGGACTACCAGAAATCTAGCCATTTTCTGCGCAAATCGGTGTGCCCTGGCACACAGATTTCGCAATTATATTGATTTCGTGAAAATTAGCAGCATTTTACTGGTCTAATCTCTACATCTGGCTATTTATTGCACATTTTGGTCGGCAAGGCTCCGTAGCTACCGCCTTGCTGTTTGCTGGCAGATAAGAAACGACAAAGCCGGCACAGGGCCGGCTTTATTGAGCAACAAACGAAGCGGGATCAGGCAGCTTCCGACTTCTCGCGGATGAGTTTGTCTACTACCCCCGGATCCGCCAGGGTGGAGATATCCCCCAGGCTGTCGGTCTCGCCGGTGGCGATCTTGCGCAAGATGCGGCGCATGATCTTGCCGGAACGGGTCTTCGGCAGCCCCTCCGCCCAGTGGATCACGTCCGGCGTAGCGATGGCGCCAATCTCCTTGCGCACCCACTCCTTCACCTCTTTGTGCAGCTCGCGGCTCGGCTCTTCCCCGGCGATCAGGGTGACATAGGCATAGATACCCTGACCCTTGATCTCGTGAGGAACCCCCACCACCGCGGCTTCAGCGATCTTGGGATGGGCCACCAGCGCCGATTCAATTTCGGCGGTACCCATGCGGTGGCCGGAGACGTTCAGTACATCATCCACCCGACCGGTGATCCAGTAGTAGCCGTCCTCGTCGCGACGGGCACCGTCGCCGGTGAAGTAGCGGCCCGGGAAGGTGGAGAAGTAGGTCTGCTCGAAGCGCTCGTGATCGCCGAATACGGTGCGCATCTGGCCCGGCCAGGAGTCGGTGATCACCAGGTTACCCTCGGTGGCCCCCTCCAGCGGTTCGCCCATGTTGTCGACCAGCGCAGGTTGCACCCCGAAGAAGGGACGAGTCGCCGAGCCCGGTTTCAGGTCGGTGACGCCGGGCAGCGGCGTAATCAGGATGCCGCCGGTCTCGGTTTGCCACCAGGTATCGACGATGGGACAGCGCTCATCACCAATGGTGCGGTAGTACCACTCCCAGGCTTCCGGGTTGATGGGTTCACCCACCGAACCCATGATGCGCAGGCTCTGGCGTGACGTGCCGGTGACCGCTTCGTTACCCTTGGCCATCAGGGCGCGGATGGCGGTAGGGGCGGTATAGAGGATGGTGACCTGGTGCTTGTCCACCACCTGACTCATGCGGTTGGTGGCAGGGTAGTTGGGCACCCCTTCGAACATGATGGTGGTGGCACCGTTGGCAAGCGGCCCGTATACCAGATAGGAGTGACCAGTGACCCAGCCCACATCGGCGGTACACCAGTAGATATCCTCTTCGTGGTAGTCGAACACATATTTGAAGGTGAGGGTGGCATAGACCAGATAGCCGCCGGTGGTGTGCAGCACCCCCTTGGGTTTGCCGGTGGAGCCGGAGGTATAGAGGATAAAAAGCGGATCTTCGGCGTTCATCGCCTCGGGCGGGCAGTCGCTGCTGACGGCGGCGGTCGCTTCATGCCACCAGATGTCGCGGTGGTTGTGCCAGGCGACATTACCGCCGGTGCGCTTGAGCACGATCACCTTGTTGACCTGGGTTTCCGGGTTGGTGAGCGCTTCATCCACATTCTTCTTGAGCGGCACCGGACGGCCACCACGCAGCCCTTCGTCGGCGGTGATTACGATGCGCGAGCCCGAGTCGATGATGCGGCCGGCCAGTGCTTCCGGCGAGAAGCCGCCGAAGACAATGCTGTGTACCGCGCCGATGCGGGTACAGGCCAGCATGGCGATGGCGGCTTCCGGCACCATGGGCATATAGAGGCAGACCACGTCGCCGCGGTGCACCCCTTGGGCTTTCAAGACGTTGGCAAACTTGCACACTTCGCTGTGCAATTCGCGGTAGGTGAGTTTGCGATCTTCGGCAGGGTTGTCCCCTTCCCAGATGATGGCGACCTTGTCACCCCGTTCGGCGAGATGGCGATCGAGACAGTTGGCCGAGACGTTGAGCTGGCCATCTTCAAACCATTTGATGGAGACATGGCCTGGATCGTAGGAGGTGTTCTTGACCTTGGTATAGGGTTTCATCCAGTCGAGAATTTTTCCCTGCTCTCCCCAGAAGGTATCGGGATCCTCGACGGAGGCCTGATACATGGCGGCGTAGTCGCCCTTGTCCAGCAGTGCATTGCTGCTGATATGGGGTTTGACCGGGTAGACCTTGCTCTCGCTCATCTGTCACTCCTTTGAATAGATCTTTTAATGGTTTCTTAACAACTTATACCTTTGGTGGCGGGGGGCAATTAGACTTTTGGATAGGCGGCAAAAGTTGGTTACAGGACAAAGAGTGACAATTAATCGGCGAGTGGGTAAAAGGGGGCGTGTCGATTAATTGGAGGTCATGATGTTTTCTCTGTTGCTCTGTGCATCCCTCTGGCAGTTTGATGCGCCAGTGCCCGCTGGCGAACCCCCGAAAGAGTTTGCGATCACCCATCAGGAGGCCTCACCTGCGCTGCGGGATCGGGTGGCCGATCAGCTTGGTCATGCATGGCAGGCCAAGGAGCCCGGTACCAGACTCACCTTCAGCGATCCAGCTCCCCGTTATGCTGGCGAATCACCGTTGACGCGCATGCTCAATGATCGTGATGATGGTTGGGAATCCCGCTTGCAGATCGAGTGGTAATCCAGTCGGCAGCCAGGAGGCGGATGCCTCCCGGCTGGTGATGATGATTGCCTGCCGCTATCAGACGTAGCGTTGATGCAGGCGATCTCCCATATGTTCGACATGCAGTGGTTTGCTGAACAGATAGCCCTGTCCTTCGCCGCAGTTGAGTGATTGCAAGAAGGCGTGTTGTGCCTTGGTTTCAATCCCTTCGGCGGTGACCTCCATATCCAGACTGTCGGCCAGATTGATGATGGTGCGGCAGAGCTCCCGACTGTTCTTGTCTTCCGGTAATGCTTGCACAAACGCCCGGTCGATCTTGATGCGATCGATCGGCAGGGTCTTGAGCAGACTCAGCGACGAGAAGCCGGTGCCAAAGTCATCGATGGCAATCTGCACGCCGAGATTTTTCAGGCGGGTAAAGAGATCCAGACTCTGTTCGACCCGCTGGATGATGCTCTCCGTCACCTCTATCTCCAGCCGTTCTGGCGGAAATCCGGTCTCGGCCAGAATGGCGGCGACCCGCTCAACGTAGCCGGGGGATCGCATCTCCCGCACCGACACATTAACCGACAAGCGGGGCACCGGCAGTCCGGCAGCCAGCCAGTTTTGCCCCTGCTCGCAGGCATTGCGCATCACCCACTCGCCAATTTTCTCGATCAGGCCGCACTCTTCCGCCACCGGAATAAAGCGGGTCGGCGCTATCATTCCCTCATTCGGATGCTGCCAGCGCAGCAGGGCTTCCAGTCCACTCAGGTGGCCGTTGGCCAGATTGGTCATGGGTTGATAGAAGATGCAGAGCTGTTCGAGCTCCAGGGCCTTGAGCAGGCCCTGCTCAATCTGCATCCGCTCGCGGGCTCGAGCCGCCATGCAGGGGGTATAGAACTGGAAGCCGTTGCGCCCCTGACTTTTCGCCTCGTACATGGCGCTGTCGGCGGCGCTGACCAGGGTTTCCGGGCTGTCTGCATGATCCGGATAGATGGCGATACCGATACTTGCCGAGATTGCCACCAGCTCATGGGCCAGCTCAACCGGTTCACGCAACACGGTCAGCAGGGTATTGGCCAGGGTTGCCAGCTCGTCAGGCTCCTCCAGATAGGGGATCAGCACCAGAAACTCGTCTCCCCCGAGGCGGGTCGCCAGATCGTTGTGTTGCAGGCAGCCGCGGATCCGCTCTGCCAGCCGCTTGAGCAGCTCATCGCCAACTCCGTGGCCCAGGCTGTCGTTGATCAGCTTGAAGCCATCCAGATCGATAAAGAGCAGCCCCAACCGTTTGCGATTGAGCTGCGCGGTTTTCAGCTCAAGGGCCAGCCGCTCCTGCAACAGATGGCGATTGCCCAGTTCGGTCAGGGGGTCGTGATAGGCAAGGTGATTCAGCTCGGCCTCCACCTTGCGAATGGCGCTGATGTCGGAAAGGGCGATCACATAGTGAGTGGTGTTGTTGAAGTTGTCATAGACAGCACTGATCTGCTGCCAGGAGGAGAAGTAGCTACCATCCTTGCGCAGACAAACCATCTCGCCATGCCAGGCGTTGTTGCCGGGGCGCAGGTGATACCAGGGATAGTCGAGGTCAGTGTAGCGCCTGGGATGCATGATGATATCCGGGGTACGGCCTATCACTTCCTCGGCATTGTATTGGGTCAGCATGGTGAAGGCCGGGTTGACCGACAGAATATGGTGCTCGCTGTCGAGGATGATGATCCCCTCGGCCGTGGTATCGAATACCACGTTGGCCTGATGGAGTCGTTCCTCCTGACGGCGGCGGGCGGTGGCATTGTGAATGACCCCCATGACCCGGTGGCCGACCGACTCGGTGGCGGGGACATGGTCGGCATGAATATCGACCCAGTGGCGCTCGTTGAGTGCGGTGAGGTAGCTCAGGGTGAGATGGATGGGGTCATGACTTTGCAGGGCGGCCTTGAGCTGGCTGCCGGATTCCGGTTCAAAACAGTCGACGAACGCTTGCAGCCCGCCGTGGAACTGGTTGGCCTCGATGCCCAGCAGCGGCTCAATCTGGCCGTCGAACAGTAATCTGTCCTCCGCCACGTGCCACTCCCACACCCCGATTTGGGCCGCTCGCATTGCCAGCTGCAGCCGTTGTTCGGTTTCGTACTGCTCGGTGATGTCCCGCACGATGGCGAGGATGCCGTTCAGCTCCCCTTTCTCATCCCGCATCGGGCTGTAGGTGGCCTGAAAGCGGCGGGAGCTGCTGTCGTACGCCGCGGTTTGGCCCGTGATGGCGATATCTACGTAGGGCATGCCGCTTCGCATGATCTGCTGAAACATGGGCTCCAGCGTCGGTGCCAGCTTGGGAACCACCTCTCGGAGGTGCTTGCCCTGATGCTCCTCGATGCTCTTGCCATTGATGTCGGCCAGCACCTGATTGACTTTACGGTAGCGAAATTCGCAGTCAAAGACGCCGATGCCCAGAGGGGCATTATCCATCAGCTGTTCCAGGACGGTGTGATCTGACAGCTGGGTCAACATTGCCTCGGTGTCGGCGTTGAAAAGCTTCCCATCCATGATGACCTCGGCATTGATTGTTTTATCACTTGCATCAGTTGTCAGTATGGCACGAACTGTTTCGCCGGGAGTCAAGCGGAGTTATCTGGTTGTTTTGACGGCAAGAATAGGCAGAAAAACCTGATAAAAAGGATGGAAAAAGGGGCGAGAGGTTATCCCTTCTGGCGACCAAACGCCTGAATACCGCGCACCAGTACCAGCCAGCCGAGCAGATGGAACGGGAGGGCAAGCAGATAGAGCAGCAGGAAGTGCGACTCGCTGCCACTACTGTTGATGAAGTCGATCCAGGCGGCCAGCAGCGCCAGCATGCCAGCGATCTGGAAGCGGCGGCGCAACACCACCTCGACACCGAGATTGGCAAGGTAGAGGGTGAGCAGGATGCCGGCAAATCCGGTGAGCTGGGCGGTGCCGTAGAGCTCGCGATCCGGGTTGAACAGCAGCGAGATCAGGGGAGTAATGCCCTGATCCAGCGGGATCAGGGCCAGCAGCCAGCATGCAATCAGAAGCAGGGCTGTCTTCATCGCGGCCTCAGTCGGCAGACGGTGCCGGTTTGACCAGAGAGAGGTAGTTGGCATCCATCTTGAGGAAGACCCCCAGCAGACGGGCACTGGCGCCGTAGAAGCCAAACCGGTCGGCGGCGCGACAGGCGCTTTCGAACTTGTCAAACCAGCCCAGCAGATGGCCGTGCAGCAGTGCTTCCTGCTCGTCGAGCCAGCGTTCCCGCTCGGCTGCGCTCTTGGCTTCCGCCGCGCGGATGATGAGATTGCCCATCAGATCCAGCTCGATGGCCAGATGGTCGGCAGGCTCTTTGTATTTATCGCTGACATTGATGCCGAGGCGATCGAGGCGGGCCTGCATCTCGGCCATCGGGGCCTGCATCAGTAGCTTGGCATCGCTGCGGTAGAGCGATTCATAGGGCAGGGCGCCCTGTTTGGGATCCACCAGAAACAGCCCGGCGAAGTCGGCGGCTAGTTCCAGCTGGCGATCCGGGCGCACCAGCAGGCGGGCGATGGCATCGTTGAGCTCGGCCACGGCTTCGCGCATCGGATCCAGGGTGGAGAGGCTTTTCAGGAAGCTTCGCACATCATAAGTGTCATATTCGGCGATCTGCTCATCACTGAGTTCGGCGGCGAACAGGGTGGAGAACCACCAGTAGAGTTCGGCCCGGCGTTCGCTGGTAGCCATAAATTCCTGCATTTTTCCTCCGTGGATGGCAATCGGGAGCCTTGATGGCTCCCGATTCTAACGACTTTAAAAATAAAGGAAACTCAAGGGGGCGCTTTCGTCCCCCAGGGGTCAGAGTGCCGGGAACATGGGGTCGATGCCCTTGGCCGATTCCGGCGCGCCGAAGGCAGTGACGGCGGGTGCCTGCCCGCGGAACTTCTCGATCTCCACCAGTGCGGTATGGGCCGTGGTGGCCTGCGCCAGGCTGGAGGAGCCGATGTCGGCGGTCAGCACGTTGGGATCGCCGTAGGTACAGAGAGTCCCTACCTTGCCACTCTCTTGCGGGCCATACCAGGCTCCTTCCTGAATGCGCACCACACCGGGAGCGTAGTCATCGCTCACCACCAGACCAGCCAATACCTGACCGCGGCCGTTGAACACCCGCACCAGATCGCCGTCCTTGAGGCCGCGGAATTTGGCATCTTGCGGATTCATGTAGACAGGCTCGCGACCCTGCACCGTGTAGGTGGCGCGGTAGTTGTCGGAGGAGCAGAGCTGGCTGTGCAGCCGCTTGTCCGGGTGGCAGGATTGCAGGTGCAGCGGGTATTGTTTGCTGCCCTGCCCGCCGTGGGAGCGCTCGTAGGGTTCAATCCATACCGGGTGGCCCGGGCAATCCCCATAGCCGTAGTCGGCGATGGTCTTGGAGTAGATCTCGATAAGGCCGGACGGGGTACCGAGGGGTTCCAGATCCGGCTCCTGACGGAACGACTCGTGGCGCACCCAGGGTTGGCCCGCCGGGAAGGTGACGAAGCCTTCCCCGTGCCAGAACTGGCTGAAACGGGGCAGACGAATGCCGATGCCGCGACCCTGCAGGCGGGCGTCGTCATAGATGCTCTGGATCCACTCCAGCTTGCTCTTGCCACCGGTAAATTCGGCCTCGCGACCGAAGCGACGGCATAGATCGGCGAAGATGTCGTAGTCATCGCGCGCCTCGAACAGCGGCTCCACCACCTTGTACATGGCCAGAATGCCCGCGTTGGAGTGGGAGCCCCACTGTTCGATGTCATCCCGCTCATAGGTGGTGGTGGCGGGCAGCACGATATCGGCGAAGCGGCAGCTGGCGGTCCACTGGTGATCGATGCTGACCACGGTTTCCAGCTTGCGCCAGGCGGCGACCATCTTGTTGCGATCCTGCTGGTGGTGGAACGGGTTGTTGCCGCAGAACACCGCCATCTTCATGTGGGGGTAGGTGATGGTCTGGCCGTTGAAGGCGATCTGCTTGCCCGGATTGAGGATGCAGTCGACGAAACGGGCCACCGGAATGTACTTGGAGTAGCCCTTCCAGTCGCCATCATGGAGCGGCTTGACCCCGGGAATGACCGAGCTGAAACCGGACATGATGGGGCCGCTGGAGGTGATGGTGCCCGCCCCGTTGTAGTGCCAGCCAAAGCCGTAACCGCCACCTGGCAGGCCGATCTGGCCAAGCATGGAGGCCAGAACCACCAGCATCCAGGCGTACTGTTCGCCGTGGTGCATGCGTTGCACGCACCAGCCGCCGATAAGCTGGGTACGGCCGCTGCTCATGGCGCGGGCCAGCTCGCGGATGGTCTCGGCAGGGACGCCGCAGATGGCGGCGGCCCACTCGGCATCCTTCACCTGACCATCGCTGGTGCCCAGCAGGTAGGGCAGGAACTTGTCAAAGCCGGTGGTGTAGTTCTTCAGGAACGCCTCATCGTGGCGCTTCTCGCTGTAGAGGGTGTGGGCGATGCCCAGCATCAGCGGCACGTCGGTTTGCGGATTCAGGGTCACCTGATCGCAATTGAGGTACTTCTGGGTCTTGGATTTGACCGGGTCGACACTGATCACCCGGATCTCGCCTTTGGCTACCTTCTCTTTCAGCTGTGCCCAGTAGTCGTAGACGCTGTGATCCGGCACCAGCCAGCCCACCTGCAGGTTCTTGATGGGATCGGAGCCCCAGATAACGATGGTTTTGCTGTGCTCCAGCACCAGCGGCCAGGAGGTCTGCTGTTCATACACCTCCATAGCGCCCGCCACATGGGGCAGGATCACCTGGGCGGCACCGGTGGAGTAGTCACCGGCCTTGGCCAGATAGGTGCCGTGCAGATTCATGGCGCGTCCCAGCATGGCACCAGCGGAGTGCAGTTTGCCCACCGACTGCCAGCCGGAGTGGCCGGCATAGAGGGCGCTCGGGCCATAGGTCTTCTGCACCCGCTCCAGCTCGTGATAGAAGAAGTCCAGCGCCTGGGACCAGGTGACCCGCACGAAGCGGTTCTGGCCGCGTTCGCTGGTGTCGGACTGGTGGCCCTTGCGCAGCCAGTCCAGCCGCACCATAGGGTAGCGGATGCGGGAGGGGTTGTAGACCACCTCACTCAAGGCCTTGAGCATGTCGGTGGGGTGCTTGTCATGCTCGAACGGCAGGGTCTCGACCCAGCGGCCATCGACCACCCGGGCACGGAAGGCGCCCCAGTGGGAGCCGGACTGCACCAGCTTGTCACCAGACTCGGCGGCCATCACGGCGCGACCCAGCAGGGAGGGGCCGATCAGGGCAGAGGCACCGCTGGCCAGCAAGCCACCCAGAAAACCACGACGGGAAATATTGATCATCTTGTTATTCCTCTTTCGAATCCGGACTTAGTGGCTGCCCTGACCACCGGTATCGGCGGCATGGTTTTGCAGGTATTTGAGCAGGGTGCGCTCCTCTTCCTTGCTCAGGCGATAGTAGGCAGACATCGCCTTGAGCCCCGAGATCCAGCCGTTGGCAGTGAAGTGAGCGGGATCCGGCGCGCCGTGGCAGGAGTTGCAAGTAGATTTGTACATCTCGCCGGCGTAATCCCAGATCGGCTTGAGCGAGGACTCAAAGCCCTTGCCATCGACCCAGGCCTGCACCTGAACCTGCTCCCACTTGATATGGGTGGCGCTGTCGGTCTCCTGCTTGAGCACTTTCTCGCTCGCTTTCAGTTCGTCACGGATGGTGGCGACGAAGACCCGCTTGCCCATGTATTCGCTCAGCACCCGGCCCTTGCCATCGCTCTCGCGCCACCCTTCGATGGTCACCTTGAGGCGATCGCCGCTGCGGTCTACGACGTTGATGCGGGAGGCGGGCAGCAGTTTGCCGACCGGGTCGGTGCTCTGTTCGCTGGCGTAGAGATCTTTTTCACCCAGGTTGTAGAGGGTCTCGGCGGCTGGCGCCTCTTGCGCGTCGTTAACCAGGGTGGCGTAAGTGGCCCGAAAGCCGCCCGCCATGTTGGGCAGTTCGTGGGCGATGCCTTTGTGGCACTCGATGCAGTTCATGTTCTTCGCCGCCGCATCTTTCATCGCCAGCGCGGCCGCCGGGGACTGCTTGGCGTGATCCATGTTGTCGTAGCTGTGGCAGGACTTGCAGGTCTTGGAGTTCTGGCTGCTCATCCGTGCCCACACCTTCTCGGCCAGATGCAGGCGCCGGTCCTCGAACTTCTCCTGGGTGTCGATGCTGTGGCCTATGTACTCCTGATAGAGGTCGTTGGCCGCCTCCATCTTGCGGGCCACCTTGCCGACAAAATCCTTCGGCTGGTGACAGTCGGTACAGACCGCCTGTACCCCTGAGGCATTCTTGAAGTGGATGGACTCCTTGTACTCCGGATAGACGGTGTCTTTCATGGAGTGGCAGGAGATACAGAATTCGAGGCTGCTGGTTTTCTCAAAGCCGTAGTGCAGGCCGACGGTGCCCGCGAGGGTGACGCCGACGCCCACCAGAAGCAGCGCCAGTACCGACCAGCGGCGGCTGGGGGTGCGCAGGAAGTGCCACAGTTTTTTCATCATGCTCTCTCACATCACTTTTTTGATGGGAGCCATGATAGGGAGGCGTTGTGAACAGGGCTGCCGCCACAAATTAATGAAATAGGGGTATTTATGACAAAATGTGAATAGAATAATCCTCCCTTGTCGACCATCGTGAACCCTGCCCATGAGCTACCACATTCTGGTTGTTGAAGATGATGCGGTTACCCGCGAGAAGCTGACCGGCTATTTCGAGCGGGAGGGCTATCGGGTGACGGCGGTCGAAAACGGCCAGGAGATGCGCGCCGTGCTGGCGGAACAGACGGTCGATCTGGTGATGCTGGATATCAACCTGCCGGGGGAAGATGGTCTGCTGCTGACCCGTGAACTGCGGGCGCGCAGCACGGTGGGGATCATTCTGGTCACCGGCCGCAGTGATGCGGTAGACCGGATAGTCGGCCTCGAGATGGGGGCCGACGACTATGTCACCAAGCCGTTCGAGCTCAGGGAACTGCTGGTGCGGGTCAAGAATCTGCTGTGGCGGATCTCGCTGGCGGCCGCCGCGCCGAGCGAGCCTGCGGTGGCTGACGATGCGGTGCGCTTTGGCCCCTGGCGTTTTGACATCCCCCGTCGCCAGCTCAGCAAGGACGGAGTGCCGGTGCGCCTGACCAAGGCCGAATATGAAGTGCTGGTGGCCTTTGTCGCCCATGCCGGGCGGGTGCTCAGTCGGGAGCGGATCCTGACCCTCATCAGCCATCGCGGCGATGGCCCGAGCGATCGCACAATAGACGTGTTGATCCGGCGGCTGCGCGGCAAGATGGAAGCGGATCCGCGGGATCCCCAGCTGTTTGTCACCGTCCATGGTGAAGGCTATCTGTTTGCCGGTGAGATAGCCTCCTGACCTCGTTACGGTGGCCTTGACCTGTTTGACCGGGTATCAGACCGGCGGGCGGGTATCAAATTGCGGGCAGTCGTCGCCAATCTGGTGCCAGGGCGCCTTGGAGCCGACAAAGATGTGAAACGCAGGCCGCTGGCTCGGCACATCGTCCAGTACCCCGAGGCGCAGGTTGATCTTGCCGCTGCTGCTCTTCTGGCTGAACAGGCTGGAGCCGCAGTGACGACAGAAGGCCAGGGTGGTCTCTGCCGATTTCCGGTAGCGGCCGATGGCCTCTTCTCCTTTCACTATGGTGACCTTGTTACCATCCAGTCCGCCGACCGAGGCGTAATCTCCCCCTGAAAACTTGCGGCATTCGCTGCAGTGGCAGTTCCCCATATAGTCGAACTGATCCGGCAGGGTCAGGGCGACGGCGCCGCACAGGCAGCTGGCATGTAACTCTTTCATCTCTTCTCCTTGAGTGTGCTAATCGGATTTGGAGCGGCTATTCGACCCGATAGACGGGGCGAAAAGCGCCATCCGAGAGGGAATCTGCGGGGTCGGCCAGCGGTGCAGACAGCGTCAGAATGGGTGGCCCCATCACCCGCGGGCACTGCTCGGCATTGGCATCAGGGTGTTGCAGCAGGCAGACAGCCTGAGCGACCGCAAGGCGCCCCTGCAGCCGCATCTGATCGCTGTTGGCGGCCAGGATCTTGCCCCGGCGCAGTCCCCGCTGTACCCCGTGGCTGAAGTAGGTGCTCAGCACCTGGGGCCTGTCGAGATGGCGCTGCGCCAGCTCGTTGACCGCTACTTCGGCGGCGATGGCGCCCCCCACCAGATAGTCGAGGTCGGGATAGCGGGCCAGAGTTTGCTGCACCAGCGTGCGCTGGATTTCCCGGCTGTTGTCGCCGCGCTCGGTGGTGACCAGCTTGATGGCGCTCCCCTTGATGGCGTCGGCAAAGCCCGGCTCTACGAAGTTGTTGCCGCCACTCGCCTGCGGGCCGGGGAAGAGGGCGACCGAGACCGGCTTGCTGCCGGCGGGGTGACGCTGCGCCAGCCAGTGGCCAATCTGCCAGCCCATCTGGTACCAGGAGACCCCCACCTTGGCCTGCACCAGACCGCTGGGCAGATCGTTGACCAACCCAAAGATTGGCAGCTGCGTGACCTTGATAGCCTCGCGCAAGCCCTGATAGCTCACCGCGCCGAGCAAGATGGCGTCGCTCCCTTCCTGCACGCAGCGCTGCAACTGCTGGCGCTGCTCGGCGAGGGCGCCGTAACCCCCCGCTTCGTGGATCTGCAACTTGACTCCCAGCCGCTTCGCCTCGTCCACCATGCCCTGATTGACCGAGAGCCAGTAGGCGTCGCGCAGATGGGGGTAGAGGGCACAGAGGGTCAGCGGTTTGGTTGCGGCGGCGGGTTCCTGCCACTGCTGGCGCAGTGGCTGGCCGCTGAATTCGCCGCCGGGCCAGATATCGACCGCAAAGGCGAGGGCGGCTCGGGGAAGCATTAGCAACCAGATCAGCAACAACGGGGAGAGATAGACGCTTCGCATGGCCAGGGGTTTTGTTAAAGTGTTGGGCCATATTATCCGGTCAAAGCCGACCACAACCAAGGGACTTCCCGTGAGAATCTTTTCCGGCCTGGGTGGCAAGTTGCTGCTGGCCTTCTCCCTGATGGCGTTGTTGACCCTGAGTGCCTCCCTGCTGGGTTGGGTGGGGCTTAGCCATCTGCGCCAGCTTGAGCAAGGGGTGCAGCAGACTCTGGCCGATCAGGAGCTGGCGCGCACGCTCTCTCGTCTCAGCGGCGAGATCCAGAGCGCGTCGCGGCTGCTGGCCACCGCAACCAGCGAGCAGGAGCGGGAGCATCAGGGGCGCTTGCTCACTCTGCAGGGGCAACAGCTGCAGCAGGTGCTGGCGCAACTTGGTCGTGGGCAGGGTTCAACAAGCCTCGATCAGCTCAGTCAGAGCATCATCGGCAATCTGGGCCAGCAGGGCTGGCTGGTGGGGGAGCGGTTGACCCTGATGGCGCAGGGTGAGGCGCAGCGGGCCCGTCTGGTGGCGGCGGCCGGACAGATCGCCGAGCTGGCGCGCAGCCAGATGGAGAACGCCGAAACCGTGATGGTGGCGGGGCTGGGTTCCCTCTACCAACAACAAGGTGAGCAGGCGACCCGGACGCTGGACCGCCTGCTGGAGCAGGATCTCGACTGGCTGGAGCAGATGACCGAGCTGCGCCATCGCACCCTGATGCAGCAGCAGCGCATCGAGGAGATGTGGCGCAGCGAACGGCAGGAACAGTTGCAAACGCTATTGCAAGAGGGGCAGCGGGAGCTGGCTATCTTGCAACTGCGGGCCGGGGCAGTGACCGATCCAGCCCGCCGGCAGGCGGTGGAGCAGGCGCTGACCGTGCTGGCACAGAGCGACAAGCTGGTGCAACTGCGCAGCGACTGGCTCGGCAAGGGGGAGGCGCTGCGGGTGCTGGCCAATGCCAATGAGGCTTTGATGAGCAGCCTCAACCAGCAGGTCGGTGAGCTGGTCAGCCGTGCCCGCGATTCGCTGGGGCAGAGCCAGCAGGCGCTAAGCCAGCGCCTCAGGCTGCTGGAGCAGGCGCTGATGGCCATTGGCCTGCTCACCCTGCTACTACTGATGCTGCTGATGTGGCGCATGGTCTATGGCCGGATCGTCTGGCCGCTGCAACGGGCGGTGGCGGGGATGAGCCGGTTGGCGCGCGGGGATCTGGCCCATCTTGAGCCGATCGCCAGCACCGGGCGCGATGAGCTGGCGGAGCTGGGGCAGGCCCTGCAGGTGTTTCGTGACAATGCGGTGGAGCTGGGCCGCTATCAGCGCGAGCTGGAGTCGCGGGTCGAGGAGCGCACCGGCCAGCTCAGCCACGCCAACGAGCGGCTCAATGAGGAGGTGGAGAAGCAGCGGCAGGCCCGCGCCGAGGCCGAACAGGCCAACCGCACCAAGTCGGTGTTTCTCGCCACCATGAGCCACGAAATCCGCACCCCCATGAACGGCATTCTCGGGGGCCTGACGCTGCTGGAAGATACCCACCTGAGCGATACCCAGCAGCGCTATCTGGCCGCCATCGAGCACAGCGGCGAATCCCTGCTGGAGATCCTCAACGACATTCTCGACTACTCCAAGATAGAGGCGGGCCATGTGGAGGCGCGCCGCGAGCCCTTCCCCCTGTTCCAGCTGGTGGATGAGCTCAGCGCGCTGTTTCGGCCAAAGGCAGCGGCCAAGGGGGTCACCCTGGCGCTGGAATATGCGCCAGGGCTGGCGCCTGTGGTCGAGGGGGATCTGGGCAAGCTGCGCCAGGTGCTCGGCAACTTGCTCGGTAATGCAGTCAAGTTTACCGCCCGTGGCCAGATTACCCTGACGGTGGCGCCTCTTGCCTGCCAAGGCCCTTGCGCCGAGCCCTGCATCCGGTTTGTGGTGCGCGATACCGGCCCCGGCATTCCGGCCGATGAGCAGGAGGCGGTGTTTGAGGCGTTTCGCCAGCGCAAGCGTGATATAGGCCATCAGGGCGGCACCGGGCTGGGACTGGCGATCAGCCGCAAGCTGGTGGCCGCCATGGGGGGCGAGCTGAACCTTGCCAGCGAACCGGGCAAGGGGTGTGAATTCAGCTTCAGCCTGCCCTTGCAACGCTCGAGTGCTCAATTGCCCGCCGAGGCGCAACCGCTGCACCTTGGCCAGTCCCGTGACATCCTGCTGGTGGAGGATAACGAGATCAACCGGCTGGTGGCGCACGGCATGCTGACCCGCCTCGGCCATCGCGTCACCCTGGCGGAGGATGGTCGCAGTGCGCTGGCGCTGGTGACCGAGCGCCCCTTCGAGCTGGCGCTACTCGATATCAATCTGCCCGATATGGACGGTATGACCCTGCGTGAGGATCTGGCCGCCATCAGTGAAGAGATGCATGAACGGCCGCTGCCCGCCATCGCCATCTCGGCCCAGATGTATCCGGAGGATATCCGCCACTGCCTTGCCGCCGGGTTTGTCGATTTTGTCGGCAAGCCGGTACGGCTGGCGGTGCTGGCGAACGCTATCGATCAGCTGTTTCGGCAAGAAGGAACCTCTATCGAGCCGCAGGTGCCGTTATCAGTAGCCGTGCCCCCAACTAACCACCCCGAGTGGGCCAATCCGGTGCTGGATGCCGATCTGCCCCTGCTCGGCATGGCGCGGATCCGCCAGCTGGTCGCGCTGTTTGAGTCGCAAGGGCGGGTGTTGGTAGATGAGTTGGCTCAGGATGAGGGAAGTGAGCAACGTCAGCTGGCGCACAAGCTCAAGGGGAGTGCGCTGGCGCTGGGGTTGACCGAATTTGCCAGCCACTGTGCGGCTCTTGAGGCGGGAGGCGGGGAGCCTGCGGCAATCGGCGGGCAATTTGACGCGGCGGTGAGCGGGTTGCAGCAGTGGCTGGCGGCCAACAGGGATTCGCCGTTCTGATCCCTGCTGGCGATGCACAACGTTCAGAGGGGGCCAGTTCCTGCGCCGTTATTCTATTTCGCGAAACAGCACCTGCTTGCACTTGGCGCAGACCCATTCCCGGCGAAAATCGGTCAGGTGCACCATGCCTACCTCCAGCAACTCGTGGTGGCCGCAGTGATAACAGAAGATGATGTCGCCATCGACTGATTCAGGGTGGGTCGCCAGATATTCGGCTTTGGTTGGGAGCTGCTCCCACGAGGTGGTGGGGACATGCTTGCGTTGGCTGGTGTAGTAGACCCAGTAGAACAGAAAAAAGACAGCCAGGATCACGAATGTCAGCAGATGGTCCATCTTGAACTCCTCCGGTTAGGTGCAGCCCCTCGGATGCATGGCTGCAATCAGCTCCATCATCATTAAATTTGTTTCGAATGAATATGTTACAGGATGGATAAAGAGGGCGTTGTGATCCCCTTCGGGTTTTGCCCGCCCGCAGCGGGATGAAAAATGTGCCGTTTGACGGAGCGGCCAGGGTATTGAACGGGGAGGGAATCTTGTTTTTTACAACATAAATTCAACATTTTTTTAGGTGGTTGGACTGTCTCTTTGATCCAGCTCACGTTACAATGCCCGCGCCCACTTCACCTAACGCGCAAACGATTTTCAGGAGAGAAACGGATGTTGAAACGTGACATGACCATCGCCAATTATGATCCGCAATTGTGGCAGGCCATCACAGACGAAACCCGTCGTCAGGAAGAGCATATCGAGCTGATTGCGTCTGAGAACTACACCAGCCCCCGAGTCATGGAAGCCCAGGGCTCCCAGCTGACCAACAAGTACGCCGAAGGTTACCCCTCCAAGCGTTACTACGGTGGTTGCGAGTATGTGGATGTGGTCGAAACCCTGGCCATCGAGCGCGCCAAAGAGCTGTTCGGTGCCACTTACGCCAACGTGCAGCCGCACTCCGGCTCCCAGGCCAACAGCGCCGTTTACATGGCTCTGCTGCAGCCGGGCGACACCGTACTGGGCATGAACCTGGCCCACGGCGGTCACCTGACCCACGGCTCTCCGGTCAACTTCTCCGGCAAGCTTTACAACATCGTGCCTTACGGTATCGATGAGTCCGGCAAGATCGACTACGACGACATGGAACGTCAGGCTGTCGAGCACAAGCCGAAGATGATGATCGGTGGCTTCTCCGCCTACTCCGGCATCGTTGACTGGGCCCGCATGCGCGAAATCGCCGACAAGGTCGGTGCCTACCTGTTCGTCGACATGGCCCACGTGGCGGGTCTGATTGCCGCTGGCGTCTACCCGAACCCGGTTCCCCACGCTCACGTGGTCACCTCCACCACTCACAAGACCCTGGCTGGTCCGCGCGGTGGTCTGATCCTCTCCGCCGCTGACGACGAGGAGCTCTACAAGAAGCTCAACTCTGCCGTCTTCCCGGGTGGTCAGGGTGGCCCGCTGATGCACGTCATCGCCGGTAAAGCCGTTGCCTTCAAAGAGGCGCTGGAGCCGGAGTTCAAGACCTATCAGGCCCAGGTTGTCAAGAACGCCAAGGCGATGGCTGCCACCTTTATCGAGCGCGGTTACAAGATCGTCTCCGGCGGTACCGACAACCACCTGATGCTGGTTGACCTGATCGGTCGCGAGCTGACTGGTAAGGATGCTGACGCTGCGCTGGGCAAAGCCAACATCACCGTCAACAAGAACTCCGTGCCCAACGACCCGCGCTCCCCGTTCGTCACCTCCGGTGTACGCATCGGTACCCCGGCAATCACCCGCCGTGGTTTTAAGGAAGCCGAGTCCATCGAGCTGACCCACTGGATCTGCGACGTACTGGACAACCACGACAACGATGCCGTGCTGGCCACAGTGCGCGAGAAGGTGCTGGATATCTGCCGCCGCTTCCCGGTTTATGGCTGATAAACCAGACCATCCGGTTTGAGACCAATGCCACCTGCGGGTGGCATTGTTTTTTCTGGCTTTTACCGGTTTTGGATGGCCGTGCTACACTGGCCGACCTAGATCCTGGCCCGCCGGGCCGGTCCCTGTTCCATTAACGCCGGAGGTCCGATGCATTGCCCATTCTGTAGTGCGGTTGATACCAAGGTGATCGATTCCCGTCTGGTGGCAGAAGGCCATCAGGTGCGCCGCCGTCGTGAGTGTCTGCTCTGTCACGAGCGTTTTACCACCTTCGAGATGGCCGAGCTGGTGATGCCCCGCGTCATCAAGTCCAACGGTTCCCGCGAGCCGTTCAATGAAGACAAGCTGCGCGCCGGCATCCTGCGGGCGCTGGAGAAGCGGCCGGTGAGCATGGAGGCCATCGAAAAAGCGGTCAACCATATCAAATCCCGCCTGCGTGCCACCGGCGAGCGCGAAGTCGCCTCCGAGCTGGTGGGCAATCTGGTGATGGATGAGCTCAAGAGTCTGGACAAGGTGGCCTATATCCGCTTTGCCTCCGTCTATCGCAGCTTTGAAGATATTCGCGAGTTCGGCGAAGAGATTGCCAAGCTGGAGAAGTAAACCTCCATGCTCCCCCATGTTGCCGCGTCCGATTACGCTGCGCTAATCGAACCTACGATACTGCGTAAAGTCGAGATGTGTTGTCAAAGGAGCCCGAATGTTTAGTCAAGATGATTACCAATGGATGAGTCGGGCCCTCGAACTGGCCCGCCGCGGCCGCTACACCACGGCCCCCAACCCCTGCGTCGGCGCCGTGCTGGTCAAAGATGGCGTGGTGGTTGGCGAAGGGTGGCATCAGAAGGCGGGCGAGCCCCATGCCGAGGTTTACGCCCTGCGCGCCGCCGGTGACAACGCCCGTGGTGCTACCGCCTATGTAACCCTCGAACCCTGCTCCCACCACGGTCGTACTCCCCCCTGCGCCGAGGCGCTGATCAAGGCCGGTGTGGCCCGGGTGGTGGCGGCCATGGTCGATCCCAATCCCCAGGTGGGCGGACGTGGCCTGCGGATGCTCTCCGAAGCGGGCATCAAGACCGATTTCGGCCTGCTGGCGAGCGAAGCGGAAGCGCTCAACCCGGGCTTTTTCAAGAGGATGCGTACCGCCTTCCCGCGGGTGACCGTCAAGCTGGGGGCCAGCCTCGATGGCCGCACCGCCATGGCTAGCGGCGAGAGCCAGTGGATCACCTCCCCCGATGCGCGCCGCGATGTGCAGCGGCTGCGGGCCCGCCACGATGCGGTACTCTCCAGCGCTGAAACCGTGCTGGCCGATGGTGCCTCCCTGACCGTGCGCTGGGACGAGCTGCCCCCCTCGGTCAAGGCGAGTTATCCCAAGGAGACCCTGCGCCAGCCGCTGCGGGTCATCGTCGATTCGCAAAACCGGCTTACCCCAGAGCTGCCGCTGTTCCAGAACGAGAGCCCGGTGCTGCTGGCCCGTCACAAGGCGTCCGGCGAGTGGCCCGAGTGGGTGCAGCAGCTGGAGCTGCCGCTGCTGGATGGCAAGCTGGATCTGGTCAGCCTCTTCATGCTGCTGGCCAAGCAGAACGTCAACTCGGTGCTGGTCGAGGCGGGCCCGCGGCTGTGCGGCGCTCTGCTGGAAAAAGGGCTGGTGGATGAGCTGGTGCTCTATCAGGCGCCCAAACTGATGGGCGACGAAGGGCGCGGGCTGTTCCATCTGCCGGGCCTGACCCGGCTGTTCCAGGCCCCCAAGCTTGCCATCAAGGACGTGCGCATGGTCGGCCAAGATATTCGCATTACCGCCAAAATAGCCTGATTTATCAATGTTCAAGGGGGCATAATCAGCCCCCGTCATCAGCAAGGTGATCTGCATGTTTACCGGAATTATCGAAGCGGTGGGAACCCTGGCCGAACTGCGCCGTCAGGGCGACGACATGGCCCTCACCGTCCACGCACCAGGTCTGGATTTTAGCGACGTCAAACTGGGCGACTCCATCGCCACCAACGGCGTCTGCCTCACCGTCGTGGCGCTGGGCGACAAGAGTTATACCGCCGACGTGTCGCTGGAAACCCTCTCCCGTACCGGTTTTGCCGCCGCCAGAGTGGGCGATAGGGTCAACCTCGAGAAGGCGCTGATGCCCACCTCCCGCCTCGGCGGTCATCTGGTCTCCGGCCACGTAGACGGGGTAGGGGAGGTGAAAAGCGTCTCCAGCAGCGGCCGCGCCATCGAGTACTGGATCAAGGCGCCGGGCGAGCTCTCCCGCTATATCGCCGAGAAAGGCTCCATTGCGGTGGATGGCATCAGCCTCACCGTCAACGCGGTGCAGGGGGACCTTTTCCGCTTGACGATCGTGCCCCACACCGCCCAGGAGACCACCATCGCCAGCTGGAAGCCGGGCCACAAGGTTAACCTCGAGGTGGATCAGATCGCCCGCTATCTGGAGCGGCTGATGATGGGTAAACGTCAGGAGAGCAGCGCCTCGACCCTGACCATGGAGACGCTGGCCAAGGCAGGTTTTCTCTGATGGTGTGCGCTGAATCTGGCCACCAAAACGATTTTCTGTGATCCCGCTCTGATTGAAATGGAGCCGCTAGCCCCAATCTAGAGCAACATACACTCGCATTTGCGTTGAGCCTGCTGGCTCAACCCCCAAGCACACTGATGGAGTAGCCCATGGCGCTGAGCACAACCCAGGAAATCATTGCCGATATCAAGGCTGGCAAGATGGTGATCCTGATGGATGACGAGGACAGGGAGAACGAAGGGGACCTCATCATGGCCGCCTCCTGCGTCCGTCCGGAGGATATCAACTTCATGGCCCGCTACGGCCGTGGCCTCATCTGCCTGACCCTGACCCGGGATCGCTGCAAGCAATTGGCGCTGCCGCTGATGGTGGATCGCAACAATGCCCAGTTCTCCACCGCCTTTACCGTCTCCATCGAGGCGGCAGAAGGGGTGACCACAGGTATCTCAGCCGCCGATCGTGCGGTGACCGTGCAGGCCGCTGTGGCGCCCAATGCCAAGGCAGCCGATTTGGTGCAGCCGGGCCACATCTTCCCGCTGATGGCGCAGGATGGCGGCGTGCTGACACGTGCCGGCCACACCGAAGCCGGTTGCGATCTGGCCCGTCTGGCCGGTTTCGAGCCTGCCGCCGTCATCGTCGAGATCCTCAACGAAGATGGCACCATGGCGCGCCGTCCGGATCTGGAGGTGTTCGCCGAGGAGCACGGCATCAAGCTTGGCACCATCGCCGACCTTATCGAGTACCGCAACCAGCACGAGACCACGGTCGAGAAGGTGGCCGAGTGCAAGTTGCCCACCGAGTTTGGCGAGTTCGACCTCATCACCTTCCGCGACACCATCGACAATCAGGTTCACTTCGCCCTGAAAAAGGGTGAGGTACAGGCCGACCAGCCGACCCTGGTGCGGGTTCATCTGCACGATGTGCTGAGCGATCTGCTGCTGACCGACCGCCATGCAGCCCGTAGCTGGCCGCTGCCCAAATCCATGGCCCGCATCGCTGACGAGGGCGGCGTGCTGGTGATTTTGGGGGCGGAATCCCATGGCGCCGAGCTGCTGGCCCGGGTCAAGGGCTTTGAAGCCGCCGACAAGGGACTGGCGCCGGAAGGGGCCAAGTGGCAAGGCACTTCTCGCCGGGTGGGTGTGGGTTCCCAGATTCTCAAGGCCCTTGGCGTGAGCAAGATGCGCCTGTTGAGCTCGCCGAAGAAGTACCATGCCCTCGGCGGTTTCGGTCTGGAAGTGGTTGAGTACATCGGCGAGTAACATACTACCAGAGAAGTACCATCCCCTTCCGGGCGGTTTCGGTCTGGAAGTCGTGGAATTTACCGGCGAGCAAGTGCGCCGGACTGGTTACATCGCGATCATGGCCGTCTATTGCGGCCATGGTTTTTGTCGTGGGTCTGTTGTGCTAGAATGTGCGCACTTTTGACTCCGGCCCTTTTGATTGCACAGATACAGGATTTCCAATGAAGGTTATCGAAGGAAATATCGCCGCTCCTGAGGCGCGCGTTGCTATTGTTGTTGCCCGTTTCAACAGCTTCATCAACGACAGTCTGGTGAACGGCGCGGTGGACGTACTGAAGCGTCAAGGTCAAGTGCAGGACAGCAACCTGACACTGGTAAAAGTGCCGGGCGCGGTTGAAATGCCATTGGTCATCAAGAAGCTGGCCAAGAGTGGTCAATACGACGCCATCGTGGCGGTCGGTACTGTCATCCGTGGCGGCACCTACCACTTCGACCTGGTGGCAAACGAGAACAGCAAGGGCATGGCCCAGGTAATGATGGAATATGAAATTCCCGTTGCCTTCGGTGTGCTGACCACTGAAAACATTGAACAAGCCATCGAGCGTGCAGGTACCAAGGCGGGTAACAAGGGTGCAGAGGCTGCACTGGCAGCGCTCGAAATGATCAACGTCCTGAAAGAACTGGACGTGTAACGAGGAGAAGTACATTGAAACCGTCTGAGCGCCGTAAAGCCCGCCATTGCGCCACCCAGGCCATCTACCAGTGGCAGATGACCAAGGCTAACGTGGGTGACATCGAAGAGCAGTTCAAGATCGATCAGGACACCAAGGGTGTAGACCTGAACTATTTCCGCGATCTGCTGTTCGGGGTAGCCCTCCACTGCAGCGAGCTGGACAAGGTGTTTGCACCTTTCCTCTCCCGTCCGCTGGAAGAAGTGGACATGGTGGACAAGGCGATCCTGCGTCTGGCGACCTACGAGCTGACCCGTCGTGATGATGTACCGCCGCGCGTGGTCATCAACGAAGCGATCGAGCTGGCCAAAGCTTTTGCTGCCGATGACAGCCACAAGTTTGTCAACGGTGTACTGGACAAGGTGATCAAGTCGCTGAACAAGCGTTGATCCTGCTGTCCGTCAGCATCTAAGAGAGGAGCCAGCTTATTGCTGGCTTTTTACTGTATGGGTGAATTTGAGCTGATTGATAAGTACTTCAAGGTCCCCCACGCCCGCAAGGACGTGGTGATGGGCCCTGGAGATGACTGTGCCCTGCTGACCCTGCCCCCCGATACCCAGCTGGCGGTGAGCACCGACACTCTGGTGAGCGGCGTACACTTCTTTCCCGACATGGATCCGGTGGATCTCGGCTACAAGGCGCTGGCGGTCAATCTCTCCGATCTCGCCGCCATGGGGGCCGAGCCGCGCTGGGTATCGCTGGCGCTGACCCTGCCGGCTATCAACGAGAGCTGGGTCGCCGGCTTTGCCGAAGGGTTTCTGGAGCTGGCCGAGTACTACAACGTCGCGCTGGTGGGCGGAGACATGACCCGCGGGCCGCTCTCCATCACCATCTCGGTGAAGGGGTCGGTGCCTGCCGGTCGCGCCCTGATGCGCAGCGGCGCCAAAGCCGGTGACGGCATCTATGTGACCGGCACTCTGGGAGATGCCGCGCTGGCGCTCTCCCACCTGCTGGGCAAACGCACCCTAAACGAGAACCAGCTGGCTGCGGTGCTGCCACGGCTCGACCATCCCCATCCCCGCATTCTGGCCGGTCAGGCGCTGCGCGGGCTGGCGGGCAGTGCGCTGGATCTCTCCGATGGTCTGGCATCGGATCTCGGCCATATCCTCAAGGCGTCCGGTGTGCGGGCCCAGATCGATCTCGATCTGCTGCCGCTCTCGCCGGTGCTGCAGGATGCGGTGAGCGAGCAGGAGGCGTGGCAACTGGCGCTGGCCGGTGGCGATGACTACGAGCTCTGCTTTACCGTACCGGAGGAGCACCGTGGCGCGCTCGATACGGCGCTGGCCCACAGCGGGGTCAAGTTCAGCCGCATCGGCCGCATCGTGGCGGGCGAGCCGGGCATCGACTACCTGCGTGGCGACCAAGCGGTCGAGCTGCAGCTGAAAGGGTGGGATCACTTCGCATGAGTTTGTTCAGGATAAAGCCCGAGCTGACACGACTGGATCTGAAAAATCCGCTTCACTTTTTGGCGGTGGGGTTTGGTTCTGGTCTCAGCCCCAAAGCGCCGGGCACCATGGGCACCCTGGCGGCCATTCCGCTCTACCTGCTGGTGAGCGGTCTGCCGACCTATTGGTTTATCGCCTTGCTGGCGGTGGGGTTTGTGGTCGGTATTCGTATCTGTCAGAGCGCCACCGATGCCATCGGCATGCCGGATCACGGCGCCATCGTCTGGGACGAGGTGATCGGTTTTGGTGTCACCATGATCGCCGCGCCAGCCGGTTGGGAGTGGGTGGTGGCGGGCTTCGCGCTGTTCCGGTTGTTTGATGTGCTCAAGCCCTGGCCCATCTCCTGGTTTGATCGCCGGATCCACGGTGGCCTGGGCATCATGCTGGACGATCTGATCGCCGGCCTGTTCGCCCTGTTTTGTATGCAATTACTGGCATTCTGGCTCGGTTGAGAGCCATCTTCCGGGGGATGACCGTTCTGGCATCCCCCGATTTATATCTGCTTAATTTTCATTCATCGGCATATGCTGCCGTTTATCATCCATTTCACATAAATATTCACTACTCATTCGGGGCTGGTGATTGTTTTGGAAATAGTGATAAATGCTGCTTGTTGCGTTGTTGTTGAAATTAAAGTAATGATACCAATAGATGTACGGACGCACCGGCCATTTGTGTGATGAAAATCATCATTTATCTCTGCCGAATTGGTGGTTATCTGCACAAAACATTGCGGAATTGTATAACTCAATCATTTACACCCGTGGTCAAACCGTCTAAGTTACTCGCGGGTTATTCCAAAAAAATGCAAAAAACCCGCCCGGATCGCTGGTTTCGCTGCCTCATGGATTGAGCAAATATTGCCCAAGGTAACAACCGGCATCTGCGGCTGATTTACGGACGAATTATTTGGGACGGATGTCCCCCGCAGAGGTAAACATGTCCTTGCTCGAAGTAAAGAACTTGCGGATCGAGTACCCCTCCCGCTACGGGGTGCTGGCCGCGGTGAAGGATCTCTCTTTCTCTATCGAAAAGGGTGAGATTGTCGGGGTGGTCGGTGAATCCGGCGCCGGCAAGTCCACCATCGGCAACGCCGTTATCGACCTCCTGAGCCCGCCGGGTCGCATCGCCCGTGGCGATATCTATCTCAATGGCGAGCTTATCTCCGGCAAGAGCCAGAACGAGATGCGGGCCATCCGTGGCTCCCGTATCGGGTTCATCTTCCAGGACCCCATGACCTCCCTCAACCCGCTGTTCACCGTTGAGCATCAGTTGGTGGAGACCATTCTGGCCAATACCGATCTCTCTCGCGAGGCCGCTTTTGCCAAGGCGCTGGAGCTGATGGGGGCGGTGGGTATTCCGCAGCCGGAGCTGCGCATCAAACAGTATCCGCACCAGTTCTCCGGTGGCATGCGTCAGCGGGTGGTTATCGCCATTGCGCTCTCCTGCGATCCGGAGCTGATCATCGCCGATGAGCCGACCACGGCGCTCGACGTCTCCATTCAGGATCAGATCCTCCAGCTTATCCGCGCCCTCTGCAAAGAGCGTCAGGTGGGCTGCATGCTGGTGACCCACGACATGGGCGTTGTCTCCAACGTCACCGACAAGGTGGCGGTGATGTATCGCGGCGATCTGGTGGAGTTCGGCCTGACCGAACAGGTACTGGGCAGCCCCAATCACCCCTATACCCGCAGCCTCATCTCGGCGGTACCCCGCTCCGACGTTAAGCTGGTGCGTTTCCCGCTGGTCTCCTATATCGAGGATGCCAGTGCGCCGGATACCAATATCGACCTCAAGACCCACTGGCTCGGCCAGAGTCAGGACGAGCGTGCCTATGAAGGGGCGCTGCTGTGGGTGGAGAACGTCGATCTGAAGTTCGTCACCAAGGACTCCATCTTCCCGAGCCGCCGCCAGTATGTGCGCGCCTGCAACAACATCAGCTTCGAGATCTTCGAAGGGGAGACCTTCGGTCTGGTGGGGGAGTCGGGCTCCGGCAAATCGACCATTGCCCGCGCCATCACCGGTCTCTATCCGCCTGATACCGGCAAGATTTTCTTCGAGGGGATCGATCTGACCGCCCTCAAGAGCGAGCGCGAGCGTCGCCCGTTGCGTCGCCAGATGCAGATGGTGTTCCAGAACCCCTATTCGTCGATGAACCCGCGGATGAAGGTGCGCGACATCATTGCCGAGCCGATCCGCTTCCATCAGCTGGCGAGCAGTGAGAGCCAGATTGAGGGGATTGTCGGCGATCTGCTGGATCACGTGGGTCTCGGTCGTGGTGCCGGGGTCAAGTATCCCCACGAGTTCTCCGGCGGTCAGCGCCAGCGTATCTCCATTGCCCGCGCCCTGGCCACTCGCCCGCGCTTCCTCATCTGTGACGAGCCGACCTCGGCGCTGGATGTGTCGGTGCAGGCCCAGATCCTCAACCTGCTCAAGGATCTGCAGCAGGAGCTCAAGCTCACCATGCTGTTTATCAGCCACGATCTGCCGGTGATCCGCCAGATGTGCGACCGCATCGGGGTGATGCAGCACGGTCATCTGGTGGAAGTGGCTGAGACCGAGAAACTCTTTACCAATGCCGAGCATGAGTACAGCCGCAAGCTGATCTCCCTCATGCCGGAGTTCAAGGGAATGTCCCGCGAGGGGCTGGAAATCGCAAGCTAGGAGAGCGCCGGTGCGCCGGTCTGCTTGTCAAAAAAAGTGTCATAAGAAAGCCAAAAGCATGGAGAACAAGATGAAGAAAGGATTGTCCAAGATTGCCCTGGCGCTGTTTGCCGCCGGTTTCGCCTTCAGTGTCTCAGCCGCTGATATCAAGGTGGGTGTCGCTTCTGACGCCACTTCGCTGGATCCGCAGGAGCAGCTCTCCGGTCAGACCCTGGAGATGTCGCACCTGGTATTCGATCCCCTGATGCGTTACACCCAGGACCTGCAGTTCGAGCCCCGTCTGGCCGAGAAGTTCGAGCGTGTCGATGACAAGACCGTCCGTTTCCATCTGCGCAAAGGGGTCAAGTTCCACTCCGGTAACGACTTTACAGCTGACGATGTGGTGTGGACCGTTAACCGCCTGAAATCCTCCGTCGACTTCAAGGCGATCTTCGATCCCATCAGCGAAGTGAAGAAAGTCGATGACTACACCGTCGATCTGATCACTGCCAAGCCTTTCCCGCTGGTGCTGCAGACCGTCACCTACATCTTCCCGATGGACTCCAAGTTCTATACCGGCAAGACCGAAGCGGGTAAAGACAAGGCCGAGATTGTCAAAAACGGCGACTCCTACGCCTCTACCCACGTCTCCGGTACTGGCCCGTTCACCGTCAAGTTCCGCGAGCAGGGTGTGAAGCTGGATTATGCCCGCAACGCCAACTACTGGGATAAAGCCTCCAAGGGTAACGTCGAGAACCTGACCGTGGTGCCGATCAAGGAAGATGCGACCCGTGTTGCAGCCCTGTTGGGTGGCGACGTGGACATGATCTATCCGGTTGCGCCGAACGATCTGGAGCGCGTGAAGAATGGCAAGGACTCCCAGCTGGTTACCCTGTCCGGTACCCGCGCCATCATCATCGAGCTGAACCAGAACACCAACCCGGCGCTGAAAGACAAGCGCGTGCGTCAGGCGATCAACTACGCCATCAACCAGGTGGGCATTGTCGAGAAGATCAACAAGGGCTTCGGTACCCCTGCTGGCCAGTTGAGCCCGAAAGGCTATGCCGGTCACAACGAGGCGCTGGTGCCCCAGTATGATCTGGCCAAGGCCAAGGAGCTGATGAAAGAGGCCGGTTACGAGAAAGGCTTCAAGATGACCTTCATCTCCCCGGCTGCCCGCTACGTCAACGACGTCAAGATTGCCCAGGCTGTCTCCGCCATGCTGGCCAAGATCAACATCAAGGTGGATCTGAAGACCATGCCGGTGGCCCAGTACTGGCCCGAGTTTGACAAGTGCGCTGCGGACATGCAGATGATCGGTTGGCACTCCGACACCGAAGATACCGCGAACTTCTTCGAGTTCCTGACCTTCACCAAGGATGCCAAGACTGGTATGGGTCAGTACAACTGCGCCGGTTATGCCAACGCCGAAGCTGACAAGCTGGTGATGGATGCCAACGCCGAAACCGATCCGGCCAAGCGTGCCGAGATGCTGAAGAAGGTCGAAGCCATGCTGATCGAAGATGCTGCCTACGTGCCGTTGCACTGGGAAGATCTGGCCTATGGCGCCAAGAAGAACGTCGACATCAAGCCGGTGGTCAACGTGATGAACTTCCCTTACCTGGGTGACCTGGTGGTCAGCAAGTAAGCGAAGCGCTAAGGAAGGACGGGGCGTGGTGGTCAGCTGGCCACTCCGCCCACTAACAGAAGCCTGTGCCACGACACAGGCCACGTAGAAGGACAAGCATGTTTACATTCCTGCTGAAACGGTTCTATCAGGCCGTGATAGTGATGTTCGTCATCAGCCTGGTCGCCTTCTCCATCCAGGACAACCTGGGGGATCCGTTGCGCGAGCTGGTGGGACAATCCGTCTCCGAAGCCCAGCGTCACGAGTTACGCGAGAAGATGGGCCTTAACGATCCCTTCCTCATCAAATACAGCCGCTTTTTGAAAAATGCGGTGCATGGGGATTTGGGCACCTCCTATTTCTTCAAGCGACCCGCTCTCGAGGTGATCCTCGACAAGCTGGTGGCTACCCTTGAGCTGGTGTTTGCTGCAGCGCTCATCATCGTGGTGGTCTCCATTCCACTCGGTGTCTATTCGGCGATCCGCCCGCGCAGCATACCCACCAAGATCATCATGGCGGGGAGCAGCATCGGCATTTCGATCCCGGTATTTTTGACCGCCATCATGCTGATGTACCTCTTCTCCATCCAGCTGGGCTGGCTGCCGGCCTATGGCCGCGGCGAGACCCGTAACCTGCTGGGCTGGGAGTCGGGCTTCTTCACCTGGGATGGCATCAAGCACCTGATCCTGCCCGCGGTGTCCCTCTCTTCCATCATGTTGCCGCTGTTTATCCGGCTGGTGCGCTCCGAGATGCTGGAGCAGCTCTCCTCCGAGTACGTCAAATTCGCCCGCGCCAAGGGGCTGGACAACAACAAGGTCTACTATCAGCACGCTCTGAAGAACACCATGCTGCCGGTTATTACCGTCGGCGGGGTGCAGATCGGCACCATGGTGGCCTACACCATTCTGACCGAGAGCGTGTTCCAGTGGCCGGGCACCGGCTTCCTGTTTCTTGAAGCGATCCACCGGGTCGATACGCCCCTCATTACCGCCTACGTCATCTTCGTGGGACTGATCTTCGTGGTGACCAATACCCTGGTCGACCTGCTCTACGGGTTGATTAACCCGACCGTTAACCTGACTGCCAAGGGGTAAGCATGAGTAACGCTGTAACTGCAAGCCCAAGCCGTTGGGCACGATTCAAGAACTCAGACATCGTCTACTACTTCCTGCGGGACAAGGTAGCCATGTTCAGCTTTGCGGTGTTCGTGGTATTTGTGCTGGCGGCGCTGCTGGCGCCCTGGCTCGCCCCGCACAACGTCTATGACCAGACCAGTTTTGATCTGATGGATGCCGAGTTGCCTCCCTCCTGGCTCGAAGGTGGCGAGGAGCGCTTCTGGCTTGGTACCGACAACCAGGGACGAGATATCTGGAGCACCATCCTCTATGGCGCCCGTATCTCCCTCACCATCGGCCTGTTTGCGGTGGCGCTGCAGCTGGTGCTCGGTATCGTCATTGGTCTGATTGCCGGTTATTTCGGTGGCCGCATCGACAACCTGCTGATGCGCTTTGCCGATGTGCAGCTGTCGTTCTCCACCATGATGGTGGCGATCATCATCTCCGCTATCTTTCAGGCAACCTTTGGCTCCGAGTTTTACTCGAAGTTCGCCATCATGATGCTGGTGGTGATCATCGGTATCGCCGAGTGGCCGCAGTACGCCCGTACTGTGCGCGCCTCTGTGCTGGCGGAGAAGAAGAAGGAGTATGTGGAAGCGGCCAAGGTGATGGGGTTCCGCGCACCGCGCATCATGTTCCGCCACATTCTGCCCAACTGCCTGTCGCCCATTCTGGTTATCTCCACCGTGCAGGTGGCCAACGCGATCATGAGTGAAGCGGCACTCTCCTTCCTCGGTCTGGGGATGCCGGTTGATCAGCCCTCGCTCGGTTCGCTTATCAGCGTCGGCTTCAACTACATCTTCTCCGGCTCCTGGTGGATCACCGCCTTCCCGGGTATCTGTCTGGTGGTGCTGGTGCTGGTCATCAACCTGCTGGGTGACTGGCTGCGGGATGTGTTTAACCCCAAGATCTACAAAGGGTGAATAGAAAATCAGAGCGTTGGGAAGGTTTCTTTGCAGACAAGCTCAGGTAATTTGAGCTTAACAGTGTAGGGCAAAAAGCTAAAGAAGAGGGAGGCGCAGTGCCTCCCTCTTCTTATTTGATGCCCGCTTGATGCGGGTTTTTTATCATCGGCATGGCCGTGATCAGTGGTGATGGCCCTTACCACCACAACCGCCGCCACCGCAGCAGCCGTGACCATGGTCATCACCGTGGTCATGGCCATGATCGTGACCGTGGCCAGCACCGCCGCAGCAACCGCCCTGGCCGTGATCCTCATCGTGGTCGTGACCATGACCGCCACAGCAGCCGCCGTGATCGTGGTCATGACCGTGATCGTGACCGCAACCACCGGCACCGTGAACGTGGCCGTGAGCCAGCTCTTCGGCAGTGGCGGCACGCACGTCCTTGATCTCGACCTTGAAGCCCAGAGTCACACCAGCCAGCGGATGGTTGCCATCCACCTTGACGAACTCTTCGGACACTTCAACCACGGTCACAGGACGGTGGCCATCGTCGGTTTCAGCCACAAAAGTATCCCCTTCGGAGACTTCCATACCGTCGAACAGCTCGCCCGGTACTTCTTGTACCAGTGTCTCGTCATATTCGCCGTAGGCCTGGCTCGGTGCCAGAGTCACTTCGAAGGCTTCACCTACCGCGCGACCTTCCAGCTCGGCTTCCAGGCCTGAGACCAGGTAACGGGTGCCGTGCAGATAGACCAGCGGCTCTTTGCCGACAGTGCTGTCGATGACTTCACCGTGCTCGTCGGTGACTGTGTATTCCAGCGTAACCACGCTCAGAGGAGCTACTTTCATGTCAGGATCCTGCGGATAGAAAAAAACGGGCTCAGAATACCCTAAAAAGCGGGCCGCGCATATGCCGTGCGGCGCCACTGAGTGACGAAAAAAACGGCAACAGCGTCAGCGAGAAGGCCCGCATTCGCCCCGCCGTTCCCTTATCAGGGGCGAAACACCCCGATCACCTCTTCCGCCTCGCGAGTCTGCTTGTCGACCTCGGCAGGCGTTTGTACCTGGGTATCGCCACAGGCGACACAGGTCACCTTCTCGACTCCATGCTCCAGATACAGCATCATGTTGTCCAACTTGCCGCACGCCGGACAGACAGCACCGGCAATGAAGCGTTTTTTACGTCTGGTTTCCATATTTGTTACCTCCAGGCAGCATCATATCAGGGTTTTTACATGCATCACGCCATCGAGTATCACCATTTTTCCTGCCAAGGCCTGCACGCTGGCAACCGCAAACGAACTCCGGTCGGGCAGCTGTTGCGGATCACCCGGGGCGCCGCGCTGCTGAGACTGGGCCAACATGAGCTGTTGCTGCCGGCAGGCAGCAGTTTCTGGCTCTGCGCCGATGCCCTCGCGGCCTTCAGCCCCCTCAGCGGTTGCGAGTACGATCAGCTGAGCGTCTCTTTGCGCGTAGCTCAGCCGCAGCAGGCAGGCTGGCTGCAGGCCACGCCCCTGCTCGATGCCCTGCTCGACTCGCTGGCCCGGTGGCAACGTCCAAAAGAGTGGCAAGGGGCCTACGGTCAGCGACTGCAGGTGATCCTGGATGAGCTGCAACAGTGCGCCATCAGCCAGCAGGGTCACGGTGAGCTGCAAGCCTGCTGGCAAGCGCTGGCCAATGGCCAAACGGAGTCTCTGCAACTGTGGGCACAACAAGCCGATGCGCCGGTGGAAGGGAGTGAATTGCAACAACAGTGGCAACTGCTGCAGGCGCTCAGATTGCTTAAAGGCGGCAGCAAACCCGCGCAGGTGGCCAGCAAGCTGGGTTATGCCGATGAGGCCGCATTGCAAGCTGCCTGCCAGCAGTGGGGCGCTGGCGAGGATGGCGATCAATAACCGGACGCCGATGTGAGTGCGCCAACGAAATTGGCTGAATGAGTCCAGTTTTTTGCCAGATGGTCGTTAACAAGGAAGGGCCATTCCCCCCGTAATCCTTTATGCTAGAGGCCTGAAGTGACTGCCAACGTTTCGACCAACAGGACATCTGCCATGACGAGCAAAGCCAATCAATCCCAGGGCATGTTGCTGTTTCACCTTTCAGCCAAACAATCCTTTGCCATCGGTACCCTCAAGGTGAAGGAGATAGTGCCCTACACCCAGCTGACGGCAATGCCCCACTCGCACCCGACCGTGTTGGGGGCTGCCAATATGCGCGGCTCCACCATTCCGGTAATCGACATGGCGATGGCGGTGGGCTATCGCCCCATCAGCAAGGAGGAGATGCCCCACTGCTTCATCATCATTACCGATTGCCGCCGCACCCTGGTGGGTTTTCTGGTACGGGGCATCGACAAGATCACCGAGTGCAACTGGCGCGATATCGAATCGCCCCCCGCCTCCCTCGGCCACAATGTGTTCGTAACCGGCGTGACCCGGGTCAATGACCAGCTGATCCAGCTGCTGGATGTGGAGCTGATCCTCTCCCGGGTCTATCCGGACGATCCGAGCCACCTCTATCCGGTGCTGACCGATGTGCAGCGGGAGCGGATCAAGCCGATGCGGATCCTGCTGGTCGATGACTCCTCGGTCGCTCGCCGTCAGCTGATGGCTGCCCTCGACTACATCAATATCCCCTATGAGGTCTGCACCAATGGCAAGGATGCTCTGACCCTGATGCAGACGCGGGCGAGCCAGAAGACCCCGATCGACATTCTGGTGAGCGATATCGAGATGCCGGGGCTTGATGGCTACGAGCTGGCCTTCGAGGTACAGAGCGACAGCAAACTGGCGGGGGCCTACATCATCCTGCACACCTCGCTCTCCAGCGAGATCAGTGTGGAGCGGGCCCATCAGGTGGGAGCCCATGAGGCACTGACCAAGTTCGAGGCCAATGAGCTGATCCAGGCCATGCTGCGCGGCGCCGAACATCACGATCGCCTGCTGAAATAAGCCAATGACTGGCGGGAGGAACACGCCTCCCGTCCTCCTTATCTTCGACCCAGACCGACTGACCCCATGCTGACCGAGAGCCACTTCCACGCCCCCTGGTGGGCACGCAATCCTCATCTGCAGACCATACTGCCCAAATGGCTGCGCCGCACCCCAGCCCGTTTTGTGGCGGAGCGGTTTGAACTGCAGGATGGGGACTTTGTCGACCTCGCCTGGAGCGGGGAAGTCAGCCTTGATGAACGGCCGCTGATAGTGGTGTTTCACGGGCTGGAGGGGAGCATTCACTCCCACTACGCCAAGGGATTGTTCGCCCACCTGCAGCAAGAGGGCAGAGAGGCCGTGCTGATGCACTTTCGCGGTTGCAGCGGTGAGCCCAATCGCCACCTGCAGGCCTATCACTCCGGCGCCATCGGTGATGCGCAGGAGCTGATTGCCGAGCTGAGCCAGCGCTTCCCGGGCAAACCGCTGATCGCCATCGGCTTTTCACTGGGTGGCAATATGCTGGTCAATCTGCTGGCGCGGGGCTGTCCTGCGGCATTGAAAGCGGCGGTGGTGGTCTCGGCCCCGCTGCAACTGGCGAGCTGCGCCGAGCGGGTCAATCAGGGCTTCTCGAAGGTCTATCAGAACTATCTGCTGCGCACCATGCGCCGCAATTTGCTCAGCAAAATCAGCCAGCAGCAGAAAGCGAGTGAACGCTGGCAACCTCGACAAGTGGAGCAGATTGCCACCCTGCGCGATTTTGACGAGCTGGTCACCGCACCGCTGCACGGCTTTCACAGCGCAACCCACTACAACCAGAGCTGCTCGGGACTACCGCTGCTGGCTCAAATCCCCATCCCTACCCTTATCCTGCACGCCGCCGACGATCCCTTTATGTCACACGCGGTCATTCCCCGGCCGGAGCAACTCTCACCCACAGTGCGCTATGAGTTGAGCCAGCGTGGCGGCCATGTCGGCTTTCTGCACGGCACGCCTTGGCGGCCACGGTTTTGGCTGGATGAGCGGATCAGTCGCTGGATTGCCGAACAGAGTCACTCTGCAACACAGAACTGATTGCGTCCCGACTCCTTGGCCCGATAGAGCGCCTGATCGGCCCGCTCCAGCAACTGGCTCGCCCCTTCGCCGGGCACATTGCTGGCAATCCCCTGACTCACCGTCACCCAGGGGGCAACCTCGGACGCCAGATGCTCCAGCTGCAGGCTGGCCAAGCCATCTTGCAGCCGCTGCGCCACGCTGGCCGCCGCCTGACGGTCGGTATTGGGCAGCAGCAGCACAAACTCTTCCCCGCCATAGCGGGCAACCAGATCAGATGGCGTGCGTACCGCATGGTTGAGCGCTTGTGCCACCTCCTTGAGACACATATCCCCCACCTGATGGCCATAGTGGTCGTTGAAGCGCTTGAAATAGTCCACATCGATCAGGATGAGCGATAGCGGAGCGCCGCTCTCCTGGCTATGGGCTAACGCGCGATCCAGCTCGATATTGAAATGCCGCCGGTTGGCGACACCGGTCAGAGGATCTTGCTTGGCGAGCTGATCAAGTTGGCGCAGCAGCATCAGATTTTCATGCTCTCGCATGATCGCCAGCTCAAACCAGCGGTGCAGCATGCGGCGGCCGACCTCCAGCGCAATCACGCCAAACAACACGCCAAGCAGGTAAATCTGGAGAAAATCGACGCGCAAAAAGAGCTCCAACCCCACACCCACCGTCATCGGGCCCAAGAGATAGCCATAAAAAACCTTGCGATCGGGATAAAACGCGATGAGCGCGGCCAGCAGGTTGAGCCGCATGATCCCGTTGGCATAGCTGACCCCTCCCCGCAGCTCCACCTGACCAATCGTATAGATATGCAGCGTCCAGAGTCCGCCCCATAGCACCATCACCAGTGCAGCCATCCGTAACCAGAGGCGGTCCTGCAGATGGTCACAAAACAGGCTGACAATAGGTAGCAGCAATAACACCACCATGACCAGGGCCAGCTCACTCTGAAAGCGCCAGGGCAAGCTGTCATCACTGGCTAGCCCGACCTGGCTGTAAACCTCGTAGCGTATCGAAAGAAACAATACCACCAGCCAGTTCAACAACCAGAACCACACCATGCCTCGGGCAATCGCCTCTCGACGTGAACTGTCCAGATGCTCAGTCAGGGTTAACGGCGCGCTGCGCTGCGCTTCAGACAACATCTCTCAGACTCCGGTGAAAAGGTAAAAAGTGATTGCATTCGCGGGATTCAACACAACAATAGCCTGACGATCACCTCTTTTGCTGTGAGACCTTTAAATGATCATTCCCTGGCAAGAACTGGACGGCGACACCCTGACCAACCTGATCGAACACTTTGTGTTGCAGGAGGGAACAGAATATGGAGAACAGGATGTACCGCTTGGCGTCAAAGTCGATGCAGTGAGAGAACAATTACAGCAAGGCAAAGCTGTCATCGTCTATAGCGAGCTGCACGAATCGGTGAATATCGTGATGAAAGACCGCTTCATCGAGCAGTCTTGACCCAACCGCAATCCGGACCTTATAACGGAATTCCCAAGGAAGAGAGAATCCCATGTCGGCCAAGCACCCCATTATTGCTGTTACCGGTTCGTCCGGTGCCGGCACCTCCACCTCCACCAACGCCTTTCGCTCCATGTTCCATCAACTGGGATATACCGCGGCTGTGGTGGAAGGTGACAGTTTTCACCGCTACACCCGACCGGAAATGGATGTAGCGATCCGCAAGGCGCGCGAACAGGGGCGCCATATCAGCTATTTTGGCCCTGAGGCCAATGACTTCGGGCTGCTGGAGAGCTTTTTTCAGGGCTATGGGCAGGATGGCAATGGCCAGTATCGCCGCTACCTGCACAGCTTTGACGAGGCGGTGCCCTTCAACCAGATGCCCGGCACCTTCACCCCCTGGCAGCATCTGCCCAGCAATACCGATCTGCTGTTTTATGAAGGGCTGCACGGCGGTGTGGTCACCGAGGATCACAATGTGGCGCGCCACGTGGATTTTCTGATAGGCGTAGTGCCCATCGTCAACCTGGAGTGGATCCAGAAGCTCATTCGCGATACCTCGGAGCGAGGGCATTCCCGCGAGGCGGTAACCGACTCCATCGTGCGCTCCATGGATGACTACATCAACTTCATCACCCCGCAGTTCTCGCGCACCCATATCAACTTCCAGCGAGTACCGACGGTGGATACCTCCAACCCCTTCAGCGCCAAGGTGATCCCGAGTCTGGACGAGAGTATGCTGGTGATCCGGTTTCGCGGTATCAAGCAGGTGGATTTCCCCTACCTGCTGTCGATGATCGATGGCTCATTCATGTCGCGGATGAACACCATAGTGGTGCCGGGTGGCAAGATGGGCTTTGCGATGGAGCTGATCCTGCGCCCGCTCATCCAGCAATTGATCGAAACCGGCAAAATAACCTGATTCAAAGGAGTTCACGATGCGGCTTGCTTATCTCTCTGTGGCACTGCTCGCCCTGCTTGGCGGTTGCAGCAGCGGGCCGGCGGCCCCCACGCTGGAGTCCGGCACCATGCTGGTTCGCCCGATGGGCAACTGGACCTATGGTGCAACCCCGCGCTACGCCCTGGCCGAACAGTATCAATTTGCCGGTGAGTTGGCGGAAGGGTGGCTGGAGCCGATGCAGCAGGCGGTAAGCCGGGAGCTCAATGGCAAGGGGTGGCAGAGTGCACCGCTTGACGAGGCGGATCTGTGGGTCGCCATCGGCGTCGCGGGCGGCAAGGATATGAGTGACGGCGAGATTTTCGCCCGTCTTGGCATGACGCCCGGGGTATATGCCTCGGCCAACCAGCGCAAAGGGTCGCTGGCCATCGTGCTGCTCGATCGCAAAACCCAGAAAGCGGTCTGGAGCAGCATCATCCAGCTGACCAGCGACGTGAGCATTGCAGACAACCAGCGTCAGGCGCTTAGCCAGCAGCTCGCGGCCGAGCTGCTCAATCGCGTCCCCACCAACTAGCGCTTGTTTAGTGATAATGGATGGATAGAAAAACGGCTTGCCTCCCGGCAAGCCGTTTTTTGTGGTCTCAACCTCTTGACCCAATCCGGCCTAGGCCAGACTCGGGCATAAAGCCGCACACCTTCAGCTATCTGTGGTCACTTATTTAAGCGTACAGGTCAGCAGCGTCACCCCTTTCTGAGTGAGGAGGGCTTGCTTGTCCTGATTCCAGAAGGTGGTGACACTATCGGAATATTTGGCGCCAGATTCAGACTCAACACGCGCCAGCTTGTGATAAACCCCGGCATAGGGGAACTGCACCATGTCAGCCTGGGCATCATAGGTAACGGCCAGCATCTCTTCGCCACACTGGTATTGGCTGTATTGATACTGGGTAGGCTGCGGGCTGCTGCACGCCGCCAGACCCAAAAGGGGAAGCAGAGCGATCAATTTTTTCATTGCACTTTCCTTATGTAATGGCTTTATGTCATGGCCTTGTGCAGTGGCCTTACGTAACGGCCTTATGCCAGGGTACCAATGAAACTATCGTTATCAAGCTTCAACAATTTGATAACTATGGGTAATTTGTACCGCTTTTTCCAACATCAGGGAAACAGAACAGTATTTTTCCATCGACAGATCCACCGCTCTGGCCACCTGTTTCTCTGCCAATCCCTTGCCCGTCACCACGAAGTGCAGATTAATCTTCTCGAAAACCCGGGGCACGCTATCGACCCGTTCGCCACTGACATCGACATGGCATGCGGTCACCGACTGGCGCGCTTTTTCGAGGATGGAGACCACATCAATGGAGCTGCAGCCACCGACCGCCAGCAGGATCATCTCCATCGGGCTGACCCCCTCACCGGGGTTGGCACCATCCAGGATCACCTTGTGACCGGATTCACTCTCACCCACAAACTTCATCCCTTCCACCCAGCTGACCTTGGCTTTCATCTCGCACTCTCTCCTGTTAATCATGATGATGGATCCCTAGCATAACCCAGTCGCTTATCTCTGCCGAACAGGGGGAGTTGGGATGGAAATAGATCAAAATCAACATCTCCGACCTCTATCTTCCCTAGAATGGCCGAAGCGGCGCAGCAGGCATTACTCAAAGGGCTCTGTCAAAAGCCCGCAAAGCCTTGTCAGCACAGGCAAAGGCTCTTATCCTACTGCGACCAATACAAGGAATGGCAAGATTGGCAGCTTGCCCGGACGCACAAGTCCATAAAAAGACACTACAGAGGAATTCTCATGGTCATTGGCAAACCGCAAAGCGATCCCACCCTGGAATGGTTCTTGTCGCACTGCCACATTCATAAGTATCCCGCCAAGAGCACCCTGATCCATGCGGGTGAAAAAGCGGAGACCCTCTACTACATCGTCAAGGGCACTGTGGCCGTCTTGATCAAGGACGATGAGGGCAAAGAGATGATCCTCTCCTATCTAAACCAGGGCGATTTCCTGGGCGAGATGGGGATGTTCGAGGAGAACGAGAATCCCGAGCGCTCCGCTTGGGTTCGCGCGAAAGGCTCTTGCGAAGTGGCAGAGATCTCCTACAAGAAGTTCCGCCAGCTGATCCAGGTCAACCCGGACATTCTGATGCGTCTCTCTGGCCAGATGGCCAAGCGCCTGCAACACACCAGCCAGAAAGTGGGTAACCTCGCCTTCCTGGATGTGACCGGCCGGATCGCCCAGACCCTGCTCAACCTGGCCAAACAGCCGGATGCCATGACCCACCCGGATGGCATGCAGATCAAGATCACCCGTCAGGAGATCGGCCAGATCGTCGGCTGCTCTCGTGAAACCGTGGGCCGCATCCTGAAGATGCTGGAAGAGCAGGAGCTCATCTCTGCCCACGGCAAGACCATTGTGGTATTTGGCACTCGCTGATGACCCGTCCGCAGGCCTGACTGAGGCCTTGGGATAAAAAAGGCTGCTACGGCAGCCTTTTTTGATCCTCTCCCCTATAATCCCGAACGCCCTTCACTGTTCCGGCATTCGCCCAGAGAGTTACTATGCACCTTCAATGTCCCCGCTGCCGCAGTCCGCTCCATCTTCATGAAGCCTCCCAGGGGCGCTATTGCGACAACAAGCATCACTTCGATCCGGCTCCGGAAGGTTATCTGGATCTCATCCCCGGCAAGAAAAACCCCAAAGACAGCGACAGCCGTGCCCTGATGCGCGCCAAGCACCATTTCCTGGAAGCCGGCCACCAACTGCCGCTGGTTGAGGCAATGGCCGGCCTGCTCGCTCCGCTGGCCCCACAAGAGTTTATCCATCTTGGGTGCGGTGAAGGCTACTACTGCCGCGCGCTGGCAGAGCGCCTGCCCGGCTGGCAGTTTGCTGGGGTTGATATCGCCAAGAACACCATCTTTGCCGCCAAAAAAGCGCAGCCGGACGGCCAGTTTGTCATTGCCGATCCCGCCCGTGCACCGCTGCAACCGGGCTCTGCTCAGGTGCTGCTGGTCAACGATCTCAAGGTCAAGACCGAACAGCTTGTTAGCTGGCTGGCGCCCGGTGGCTATCTGCTCTATCTGCAGCCGGGCCCGCGCCATCAGTGGCAACTGCGGGTCAGCCTCAATCCGGTGAGCATGGAACACCCCCTCAGCTGGCCAACCCTCGGCGGCCTCAATCCGGTGACTCAACAACGCTGCCAGTTCAGCCTCACCATGGATCAGGCCATGCGCAGCTTTATTCTGGAGACCAGCCGTCTTGGCTGGCGGGCAACCGGTGAGCAGCGTCACGCTTTCGCTCAACAGGGCCCGAATGAACTGGAACAGGATCTGCTGCTGACCCTGTGGCAAAAGCCCATCTGATCACTGGGGGGAGCCTTGCAAGGCTCCCGCCCCGTTTTTCCCGCCCCGCCCCATTCTCCCCTGCGTGATCTAGCTCACAGCTTGAGCCATCGACCTTGTTGCTCAGAACAGCCTTGATGTCAAAAAAGTCACTAGAAAATAATTCATTGAATTTAATCTCTTTTTATCTTGTCAAAAACCGTCACACCCAGACTTGATAACGACCTCGTCACCTCAATTAAACAACGATGGATTCAGGCCCAGTCAAGGTTGGGACGCCTACCGTGTGGCTATCGGACTATTTCCGATTTCACAGAACCGACAACAAGTTCGGAAGTGTTTACATCAGAGGAATAACGCATATGAAGAAGTCTGCACTGACTATTGCCATCTCCAGCCTGCTGCTGGCGAGCGGCGCCCATGCTGCTACCGTTTACAACCAGAACGATACCAAGCTGGAAATCGGCGGCCGTGCACAAGGTGCTTACTACGGTACTGACGACAACGGTTCCGAAGGTGACCAGAGCTACTTCCGTCTGCACGTTGCTGGCGAGACCAAGATTGCTCCCGAGATGAAGGCGTTCGGCTTTGCCGAGTACAACCTGCCGACTTCCGGTTCTGACAACGACGAGCTGCGTTATGCCTATGCCGGCATCAAGCACGACCGTTTCGGCGCCTTCAGCTATGGTCGTCAGGATGGCCTGTTCACCAAGGCCGTCAACAACTATACCGACGTTCTGCCTGAGTGGGGCGGTGACGGCCTGGGCAAAGATACCGAAGTATTCGGCACCGGCCGTACCAACGGTCTGGCCCAGTACATCTACACCTATCAGGGTCTGACTCTGGGTGCCCAGTTCACTGGTAACAATGATCCGCAGAATGCAGATCGTTCCAACTTCAAAGATGTAAATGGCCAAACTACTTGGAACAAGAAAGGTTCCAAAGAAGGCTTCGCAGTATCTGCCAACTACGATTTCGATATGGGCCTGAGCCTGGGTGCTGCCTATAACCAGGCTGGCAAGACCGACGAGCAAGCTCGCTATGCCGCCTTCGGTGGCGACAAGGATGCCAAGCTGATGGGCTTCGGCGCCAAATATGCAACTGGCGACCTCTACCTGGCTGCAACCTACTCCCACGGTGAAGACCACCTGTTCGTCAACAACGGCTACGCCGAGAAGATGGATGGCTACGAAGCCGTTGCCCAGTACACCATCGGCAAGTTCAAGCCTTCTCTGGCCTACCTGCGCACTGACGTGAAAGACTCCGCTCGCGGTATCGATGATACCTACACCGAGTACGTATCTATCGGTGCCTGGTACAACTTCACCGAGAACTTCAACGCCTACGTTGATTACAAGCTGAACCTGCTGGACTCCGTAGATGGCAAGTCCACCAACTCTCTGGGCAAGAACACCGACGACGTAGTCGCGGTTGCCCTGCAGTACAACTTCTAAGTAATTGGAAGTCAGTTATACCCTGTGATACCAATGTCTACTGTTTGAATTACTTCCGGCCGCTCTGCGGCCGGTTTTTTTATTGCGCCTTTTCAGCACCTTGCATATAACTATCGAGCGGATTGATGGCAATATCCGCGTCGTTGACAGGGAGTGACAAGGAGATATTCACGGATGAGACAAGCGCGCGGGAACATAGACTGGCAACGCGGGTGGCTGTTGTTGCCACTGCTGTTGATATCGCTCATCTGGAGCAACACGACAGATGCCAGCTGGGATCAGAGCCTCTATCGTCAGCTGGGTCTGGCCGGCAAACTGGATAAACAGACCTTTCGTCAGGCCCTCAACAGTTATCAAACCGTGCGCCACAAACGCAAACCCATTCTCACCATCATCGATTACAGCAAGCCATCCACCCAGCGCAGGCTGTTTGTCATCGATATGAAACGCCACAAGCTGCTCTATCACACCTGGGTCAGTCATGGCCGCAACTCAGGTGAACTGGCAGCAAAACACTTTTCCAACCAGCTCAACTCCCGCCAAAGTTCCCTTGGCGTCTATCGCACTGCAGAAACCTATCTGGGCAAGCATGGCTACTCCCTGCGGCTGGACGGGCTCAGCCCTGGCAAGAACAGCAATGCCCGCAAGCGTGCCATCGTGGTACATGGCGCCGCCTATGCCAGCCCGACCCATCTGCGCAAATATGACAAGCTGGGCCGCAGCTGGGGTTGCCCCGCCCTGCCCAAAGAGCAGGCCAGGGCCATCATAGATACCATCAAGGGGGGGAGTGTCATCTACGCTCACGGCTAGCGGGTACAACACCAGAAAACGCAAGGCCAGCAATCGCTGGCCTTGTTTGTTACGCTTTTCACACTAAACGTGGCGCGTTATTGGCGCACCACCAGTACCGGACAGGGTGCATGACGCACCACAGACTCGGCGACACTGCCTACCAGCAGATGGCTGATACCGGAGCGGCCGTGGCTGCCCATCACGATCAGCTCAACCTCATCCTCCTTGGCCTGAATGACAATTTCATCGGCGGCGCGGCCAAAGCGAATATCAAAGGTGGCCGGGATCGGCAGGGTGGCAACCAGCTCTTTGAGCTGGGTTCTGGCCTGACGCTCCATCTCGTGAGTGATCTCGATGGCCGTCATATGAAGGATCTTGTAACTGTCAAAACCGTGCAGTTGATCAACCACGTGGATCAGCTTGAGCTGGGCCTGATGGCTCTGTGCCATGAAAACGGCATAGTCGAGTACCGCGCGAGACATTTGGGAAAAATCGACTGGACAGAGCAGAGTCTTGATCGATGGCATAATGCAGTCTCCTCTACTGATTGGGGTGCTATTGAATCTTTACTCGATCATAACGATCCGACCGTAAATAACCCTCGACCCTGTCGCAAAATGGAGATGCGGGATGTTTTCTCCGCCCGCCGCGATCAATGCATGGTATAAATCAGGTGATAGATGCTCTCCTCACCCCTGCGAGGATATTGCTGACCATGCTGCGCATCGGTCTGACCTGACTATATTCATTCAGCAAAAAAGAAACCCGCCATGGGCGGGTAGAAGGATTGCAACACTAACCAGGAGGAGGTGTTACCAGGTAGACCCCGCTTCTTCGGTAATAGTTCAATTTTATTGAAGTTTTTTCGTTTTCTGCGCAGGGTTTCCATCGGGATCTGCGGGGGAGGATGGGTTATCATTCTGCTCCCGTCATCCGGTTGCAGAGGATCTATGCCCGCGTTTTCCTGGTTAGCGCTCTTTTTCGGCGCCTTCTATTTTGTCTACGGTGCTTACTTGCCATTCTGGTCGCTCTGGCTGGAGGGGGTGGGCGTCAGCGCCGAGATGATTGGTCTCCTGCTGGGGGCGGGGATGGCGATCCGCTTTGCCGGCAACCTGATGGTGATGGGGCAGATCAAGGGGGCGGGCCATCTGTTGCCGGTTACCCGGTTGCTCTCCCTGCTCAGTCTGCTGGCGTTTCTCGGCTTCTATCTCAGTTATAACCTCTGGTGGCTGGTGGGCTTGACCCTGCTGGCGAACTTTATCTATCCGACCCTGATGCCGGTGGGAGAGGCGCTGGCGACCCGCATGGTGGTGCAGGCGCACCTCGATTACGGCAAGGTGCGGCTGTGCGGCTCCTTTGCCTTTATCGTTGCCTCTACCCTGGTGGGGGCGCTGGTGGGCAACTTCGGTAGTGACTGGATTTTGCACACCATGGTGGCGGGGCTGGCGCTGATGCTGCTGCTCAGCTGGCTGCCGCTCTATCCGGCGCCACAGGATAGTCAGGGCGAGCGCGCCAAGGCGTCCTTGCTGGCAACCCTGCGCAGCGCGCCGGTGCGTCGCTTCCTGCTGCTGACAGCGCTGCTGCAGGGGAGCCACGCCGCCTATTACGGTTTCAGTGCCATCTACTGGAAGGCGCAAGGGTATAGCGGCACCATCATCGGCTATCTCTGGGCGCTCGGGGTGGTGGCGGAGATCTGTATGTTTGCCGCCGACAAGCGTTTCTTGCAGCGCTTTGGCGCCCAGAGTCTCTTTATCGCCGGTGCCATCGGTTGTGTGGTGCGCTGGGTATTGCTGGGTGCCTCGACCGAGTTGTGGGTGCTGGTGCTGGGGCAATTGCTCCACTCGGTGACGTTCGGCATAAGTCATCTCGGGGCGGTGCGCTTCATGACTCGCCAGCTGCCCGCCGAGCAGTTGATCCCGACTCAGGCGCTCTATGCGGCCCTTGGCCTCGGCATGACGGTGGCGGCTCTGATGGCACTTTGCGGCGTGTTGTTCGAGCCTCTCGGCGGTGGCATCTTCTTCCTGATGGTGCTGGTGGTCTTGCCAGTGTTTTTCCTGCGGCTGCGCCCCTTTGCGCCCTCTGCGCAGGAGAGGGCTCCGGCCTGATATTTGTCTATTTGAATCATCACCTAACAAAAGGGAGAGCCACGGCTCTCCCTTTTTCGTTGCTGCGGTTTGCGGCGTTACTGCTGCTCGCCAAGATAGAGGCGGCTGAGGCGGCGCCAGGTATCCGAGCCGATGGTGCCGGCAAGCAGCTCATTGGATGCAGCATCAAAGCGGCCATCCGGCAGCCAGCCCAGTTGGGGCAGCAGTTGCGCCAGCGTCACGTCATTGTGTTGCAGCTCCCGCTCCAGCGCTTCCCAGAAGGCGCTCCCCTTGACGTAAAAGAGCGGGTAGTAGGAGTGATCGCCAGCCAGCACCTCGCGAGCTGCTCGATAGAGGCCGCTCTCGCTATGAGGTAGCAGTTTGCCCCGCTCGGCCAGCTCGTTGACCGCCGTGACTTGATGCAGCCGAAAGCGGCGCAGCGCTTTGATGGCAAGGTATTCGGCGAGGCTCTCGTTGACCCAGGTGGGTTGTGGAGCAGAGTGGCGAGCGCTCAGGATATGTACCGCCTCGTGGGCCGAGGTGCGCAGCAGGCGCAAGGGGGCCTGTGGCGTCGGTTTGCCAGCCTCGGTGGGATAGTTGGCGACAAACACCTGATCTCCGGCGGCGCCGCCGAGGGAGCGGGTCGCCACATCCCGCCCCAGCCACACCAGTTGCCATGGATGAGTGGGCGGATCCACATCGAGCTGGAAGGCCAGATAGTCGATGATCTCATTCAGTTGCTGCTGCAAGGCCGGCAGATCGAGCTGGTTGGCGGTCTCGTCATGGCTCAGCACCAGCCGCGGATCTGGCTTGGTGACGGGCACTGTGTCCAGACCAAACGGCAGGATCAGCGGTGGCTGGTTGACATCCGGCAGCGGTTGGCAGCTGCCATCCGGCAGACAAACCTTTCCTTGGCTGCTCCCCATCTGGCGCACAAAGTTACCCCATTCGGTCAATAGCCACTGGTTGGGAGCGAACAGCAGCGACTGTTGGGCCGAGGCATCAGCACCCACTGTCGGAGCCGGTGTGAGCGTGATCTGCCAGCCGATCTCTTTGCAAGAGAAGGGCTGGTTGAGGGCAACCGGCTGGTTGTCTGCAAGGCAGATCAGCGCGGGGGAAACCGGCGCGGCACTGCCCGGCAACTGGCGGGCGGGGTGCAGGGTAAAAGGGGGCTTGCCCTGCATGGTGAGGCGCACTTGCAGCACATTGGCGCTGGCGCCCTGCTCGATAAGATAGCGGGGGCCGCTCGCGTCATTGCCAGCGCAGGCCCACAGCGGCAGCAGCCACAGGGCAAACAGGGTGATATGACGACTCATAAGAGGGTTAGCGCTCCTGCTCGTAGCCCAGCAGATCGCCGGGCTGGCAATTGAGTTCACGGCAGATGGCCTCCAGAGTGGAGAAGCGCACCGCCTTGGCGTGGCCATTCTTGAGGATCGAGAGGTTGGCCTCGGTGATGTCGATGCGCTGGGCCAGCTCGCGGGCGGTCATTTTGCGGTCGGCCAGCAGGGCATCGAGTCGGATGATAATGGGCATAGGATCCTCACACCGTCAGTTGCTGTTCATCGGCCAGCAGTTTTGCTTCGCGCATGACCAGTGCCAGCGCCAGCACGATCAGTCCCGCCAGCAGTACCCGAAAATCGGAGGTACTCAGTGCTATGGTACCGAGTACTTCCGGACCTCTCATGGTGAGCACCGTATCCAGCAAGGGGGTCAGGATCAATTCGACCAGGAAGGTTGCACAGAGCAGCACTCCGATCTGCCGGTAGCGGCGGATCTGCTCGAAGGTGAAGAGCAGACCGGCGCGGTAGCCGCGAAACAGCTGGCGCAGTTGCCACAGCATCATCATAAAGACCAGATCCGGCAACAGCTGTACCAGGGTGCCGAGCAGCCGGGTGGAGAAGTGAAGGGGATAGTCGGCAGGATTGATGCCGGGGCGGCTCAAGATGGTGTTGAGCTTCTCCTGCAGCAAATCGGCGCCACCGAAGGGGGTCCACACCTCCAGCAAGGTGATCAAAGGGGTCGCCAGCAGTGCCAGCAGTAGCAGCCATTCGATCAGCATGCTCGAGCGTTCGAGTTTGTTGGAGATCATCTCATTCCTCACTGTGATGGTTTTATCTGAAAGGTAAAGTTTATCGTTTATCAATATTCACATCGGCAATGTTTATTGTTTTGCGATATACAGTCAAGATAAAACTTATTGAAAAACGATAATTTCAATCTGTCCGAAGGGGATGACTTTTGGCTGCTGCCTCTCTAGACTGGCGAGGCTGTATACAAAAACTCAACATGGACAAGGAGTTATCGATGCACCAGGGATGGCTGCTGATCGGATTGTCGCTCACCTATCTGGGGCTGCTGTTTCTGATCGCCTTCGTGGCAGACAAGCACAAACGGCACCGTCTCAAGGGGCAACCGCTGCTCTACAGCCTGTCGCTGGCGGTCTACTGCACCTCCTGGACCTTCTTCGGCACCGTGGGGCAGGCGAGTGAATCCCCCTGGTCGCCGGTGCCCATCTACCTTGGCCCCATGCTGGTCTTTCTGTTTGGCTGGCGGCTGCTGGCGCGCCTTATTCTGGTGGCCAAGCGCGAGCACATCACCTCCATCGCCGACTTTATCGCCGCCCGTTACGGCAAATCCCAGCGGCTCGCCATGGTGATCGCCCTTATCGCCATCATGGGGATCCTCCCCTATCTGGTGTTGCAGCTCAAAGCCATCGTCACCGGGCTGGATCTGCTGATGGTCAACAGTGGCGGCATCAGCCCGACCAGCAATACCAGCGAGCTGGCGCTCGGGGTCACTCTGCTGCTGGCGCTGTTCAGCATCCTGTTCGGTACCCGCCATCTCGATGCCACCGAGCACCACAGGGGGATGGTGGTGGCCATCGCTTTCGAGTCGGTGGTCAAATTGCTGGCCTTTATCGCGGTGGGGGGCTTTGCCCTCTGGCTGATCCTGAGCAAACCGGGCGAGGCTCACGAACAGGTGACCCGTGACTTTTTTGCGCAGGTGGTGGCGGTGAGCCCCGGCAACCTGCTGGAGCTTGCCATCTATACGGTGCTGGCGATGTGCGCCGTCATCTGCCTGCCGCGCCAGTTTCATGTGACTGTGGTGGAGAACAATCAGGGGCAGGATCTGCACTGGGCGCGCTGGATCTTCCCGCTCTACCTGTTCGTTATGGGGCTCTTCATCTGGCCGCTGGCACTGGCGGGCAAACAGTGGGTGGGTGCCGATATGGCCTCCGACACCTATGTGATCAGCCTGCCGATGGCACTCGGGTTCGATGGCATGGCGATGCTGGCGTTTCTCGGCGGCACCTCGGCGGCCACCGGCATGGTGATCGTCTGCACCATAGCGCTGGCGATCATGGTGAGCAACGATCTGGTGCTGCCGGTGCTGCTGCGCCGCTTCTGGCGGCAGGGGCGCGACGAGCGGCTGGTGCGGCTGCTGTTGCAGGTGCGCCGTGGCGCCATCCTGCTGATCTTGCTGGCGGCCTGGGGGCTCTACCTATGGCTCGGCGATCTCACCAGCTTGTCGCGCATCGGTTACCTCTCCTTTGGCGCGGTGGCCCAGTTTGCGCCGGCTCTGCTGCTCGGTCTCTACTGGCGCCACGGCAATCGCAAGGGGGTCTATCTTGGGTTGAGCCTCGGAGTGAGCCTCTGGTTCGTGACCCTGCTGGTGGAGAGCGGGCTGCTGGCCGGTTCACCGTTGGCCGAGCTGCTGGCGCCGCCGGACTGGCCCGCATTTCGCGAGCTGAGTCTCGGGGCCTGGTGCATCTTCCTGAGCCTGCTATTCAACCTGCTCGGCTACGTGGTGGGTTCGCTGCTATCGCGCCCGGCGGTGAGCGAGCGGCTGCAAGCGGCCAACTTCGTCGGCAAGCCGAGCCGCGATACCGCCGCCCTCTATCAGGCGCGGGTCTCGGTCAAGGAGCTGGAGATGCTGGCGGCTCGCTTCGTCGGTTCGAGCCGGGTCAAGCGCGCCTTTGGCCGCTTCGCCGGTGAGCGGGGCGGCACCCTGGCGCCGCAGATGCAGGCTTCGGCCGAGCTGATCGCCCACACAGAGCGGCTGCTGGCAGGGGTATTTGGCACCTCGTCGGCGCGGTTGGTGCTCGCCTCTGCCCTGCAGGGGCGCAACATGCAACTGGAGGAGATCGCCACCATAGTCGATGAGGCCTCCGACGTGTTTCGCTTCAACCGCGGCCTGCTGCAGGGGGCGATCGAGCATATCGGACAGGGGATCTCGGTGGTGGACAGGGAGCTTCGGCTGGTGGCCTGGAACCGCCGCTACATCGAGCTGTTCCACTATCCGCCGGGGCTTATTCAGGCTGGGCGCCCCATTGAAGAGATCATCCGCTACAACGCCCAGCAGGGACTCTGTGGCCCCGGTGATATCGAGGATCACGTGGCGCGGCGGGTTGCCTTTATGAAGCGCGGCAGCGCCCATATCTCGTCGCGGGAGCGCCCGGACGGGCGGGTGATCGAGATGCAGGGCAACCCCATGCCCGCCGGTGGTTTTGTCATGACCTTTACCGACATCACGCCGTTTCGCGATGCGGAGCGGGTGCTGCGCGAAGCGAACGAACATCTGGAGGCGCGGGTGGCCGAGCGCACCCGTGAGCTCTCCGAACTCAACCGCCAGCTGCTGTTGGTGAACCAGCAGGTGGAGCGGGCCAATCAATCCAAGAGCCGTTTTCTGGCGGCGGTCAGCCACGATCTGACCCAGCCCCTCAATGCCGCCAAGCTGTTTACCTCCTCCCTGCTGGAGATGTTGCCCGATGCTGGCGAGCAGGCCCGCATCGCCCGCCATATCGATGATGCGCTGGGGGCGACCGAGGATCTCATCACCGATCTGCTCGATATCTCGCGGCTCGAAGCGGGCAAGTTCAAGGCCAAGAAGCTCGACTTCGCCCTGCGCGATCTGCTCGACAACCTCAAGGCGGAGTTTGGCGTGCTGGCCCAGGCGGGGGGGATCCACTTCTCGGTGGTGGAGAGCAAGCACGCGGTACACAGCGATGTGCGGCTGCTGCGTCGGGTGCTGCAGAACTTCCTGACCAATGCGTTTCGCTACAACCCGGGGGGCCGGGTGCTGCTCGGTTGCCGCCGGATGGGGGAGAAGATCCGCATCGAGGTATGGGACAACGGCCCCGGCATCCCGCAGGACAAGCAGGAGGCTATTTTTGACGAGTTCTCCCGCCTCGATCACTCCCGCACCGCCAAGGAGCAGGGGCTGGGTCTGGGGCTCGCCATCGCCCGTGGCATCTCGCTGGTGCTCGGTCATCAGCTCACTTTGCAGAGTTGGCCGGGCAAGGGCTCGGTCTTTGCGGTGACCCTCAATCTGGCGACCCGGCCGGTCACGGCCCATCAGCTGGCGGCGCCGGTGGTGCGTGACAGCCAGCTGGAAGGTGTAGCCGTGCTCTGTATCGACAACGAGCGGGACATTCTGACCGCCATGAGCACCCTGCTCGGCCGCTGGGGCTGCGAGGTGCGCTGCGCCGTCGATCTGGCCGAAGCCGAGGCGCTGGTGGCAGACGGGTTTGTGCCGAGACTGGTGCTCTCCGACTATCACCTCGACGACGGCAAGACCGGGTTGGAGGCGCTGGCTGCGCTGCAACGGGTGTGTGGCGACGAGCTGGGAGGCATCATCATTAGTGCCGATCGCAAGAGCGAGTTGCAGGCGCAGATCCGCGAGCGGGGGTATGGCTACATCAGCAAACCGGTCAAACCACTCAAACTGCGGGCCCTGATGAACAGCCTGCTGCTGCGCTAGCCGCAGCCGGGGCGGCTAGCCGTGAACCGGCTCACAAAACCGCGCAATGATCCTGTGGACCCTGGTCATGGATGAATGCCGAAAACAGAGATTTATTGGCGAAGATCTCTTCATCTCCCTGCGCAATCGCCGCCAGTTACAGTATTGGCTTGCCACTGTCGGTGAACGCCGACAGTGGCAGACCGGATTGGCTCACTCTATAGTCGGGATGCGATTTTTTGCATCGCAAATGAAGTAACCGAAGGGCAAACCGATCGCAAGATCGGGACGCAAAGCTTCCGGTCCAGGGATGAGCCGTACTTGAGATAGCGGGGCCACCACAGGTTGTTGTGCACCTTTGCCAAGAGGTCGCACTGCCGTCTGCGTTACCTGTCAGGGCGTAGCCCTTTTCGTTGCCAACATAACGAAATAGGGAAATATAAAAATGCTAAGTCCAAAGCCTACCATGCTGGCCCTTGCGGTCGGTCTGTGCTGCGCCTCGTCTGTTTATGCTGCGGCGCCCGGCAAGCCCACCATCGGATGGGGCCCCACCAAGTTTTCCATCGTTGAAGTCGATCAGGCGGCCACTGCCTACAATAATCTGGTCAAGGTAAAGGATGCCGCCGATGTGGAGGTGAACTGGAACCTCTGGAGCGGCGATCTGGGGCAGAGTGCCAAGGTGCTGCTTAATGGTCAGGAGGTGTGGTCCGGCCCCTCGGCCGCGGCGGGCAGCGCCAAATTCAAGGTGAAGAAAGGGGGGCGCTACCAGATGCAGGTGGCGCTGTGCAACGCCGATGGCTGTACCCTCTCTGATGCCAAGGAGATCATGGTTGCCGATACCGACGGCAGCCATCTGGCGCCACTCAAGTCGCCGCTGCAGGAGAACAACAAGCCCTACGCCAACAAGTCCGGCAAGGTGGTGGGGACTTACTATGTGGAGTGGGGGGTCTATGGCCGCAAGTTTACGGTGGACAAGATCCCGGCCCAGAACCTGACCCATATCCTCTATGGTTTCACCCCCATCTGCGGTGGGGATGGCCTCAACGACAGCCTCAAGGAGATCGAAGGGAGCTTCCAGGCGCTGCAACGGGCGTGTGCCGGCCGGGCCGACTTCAAGGTGGCTATGCACGATCCCTGGGCTGCCATCCAGATGCCGCAAGGCAGCCTCACTGCCCATGACGAGCCCTACAAGGGCAACTTTGGCGCTCTGATGGCGCTCAAGCAGGCCTATCCGAACCTCAAGATCCTCCCCTCGGTCGGCGGTTGGACCCTCTCCGACCCCTTCTACTTCCTCGGTGACAAAACCAAGCGTGACGTGTTTGTCGGCTCGGTGAAAGAGTTCCTGCAGACCTGGAAGTTCTTCGATGGTGTGGATATCGACTGGGAGTACCCGGGCGGACAGGGTGCCAACCCGAAACTGGGCAGCCCGAGTGATGGTGCCACCTATGTGGCCCTGATGAAGGAGCTGCGGGCCATGCTCGACGAGCTGGAGGCCGAGACCGGTCGCCAGTATGAGCTCACCTCGGCCATCGGGGCGGGGGGCGACAAGATCCAGGATGTGGACTACAAGGCGGCCCAGCCCTACATGGACCACATCTTCATGATGACCTACGACTACAACGGCGCATGGAGCAACACCGAGCTGGGCCACCAGACCAACCTCTATGCAGCGAGCTGGGACCCCGCAACCAAGTACACCACCGACAAGGCGGTTAATCAGCTGCTGGCGCAGGGGGTTGAACCGGGCAAGCTGGTGGTCGGGGCCGCCATGTATGGCCGTGGCTGGACCGGGGTGAGCGGTTATCAGGGCAACAACCCCTTCACCGGCAAGGCGACCGGCAAGGTGAAAGGCACCTGGGAGGACGGGGTGGTGGATTACCGCGACATCGTCAACAACCGGATGGGGGCTGGCTGGGAGAAGGGCTATGACGAGGTGGCCGAGGCGCCCTATCTGTTCAAGGCGGCGACCGGCGATCTCATCACCTATGACAACGAGCGCTCGGTCAAGGCCAAGGGGCAGTATGTGCTGGCCAACAAGCTCGGTGGCCTCTTCTCATGGGAGATCGATGCCGACAACGGCGACATCCTCAATGCCATGCATGAAGGGCTGGGCCACGGCGAGGGGACAACTCCACCAGCCAACAAGCCGCCATTGGCCAACGCGGGCAGTGACCTCAAGGTGACCGGTCCGACCGAGGTGACGCTGGATGGGTCGGCCTCCCACGATCCGGAAAACAGCGCGCTCAGCTACAGCTGGAAGCAGATCTCCGGCCCGCAGGCTGCCCTGCTCGATGCCACTCAGGCCAAGGCCCGGGTTGTACTCGATGCCGTGTCCGCCGACATCAATCTGGTGTTCGAGCTGACGGTGACCGATGACCAGCTGTTGAGTGCCAAGGATCAGGTGGTGGTGACCAACAAGGCGCCGCAGGCCAATCTGGCGCCGGTGGTGAGTGTACCTGCCACGGCCTCTGTGGAGGCGGGCAAGCAGGTGAGCATCAAGGCGACCGCCTCCGATCCGAACGGTGATCCGCTCACCTATCAGTGGACAGTTCCGGCCGGCATCACCGCAACGGGTCAGAACAGCGCCACTCTGGTGGTCACTGGCCCGAGCGTCACCAGCGACACCGGCTATGACCTGAGCGTCACCGTCTCCGACGGCGGGCTGGATGCCAGCGCGGCAACCCGTCTGACGGTCAAACCGGCCAGCAGCGGCGGTGGTTGCACGGCGACTGATCCGGATGCGGCCAATTGGCCAGTCTGGAAAGCGGCCAGCACCTATAACAGCGGCGACAAGGTGAGCCACAACCAGCTGGTGTGGCAGGCCAAGTACTGGACCCAGGGCAACGAGCCGAGCCGCACTGCGGATCAGTGGTTGCTGGTGAGCAAGGTGCAACTGGGTTGGGATGCCAATGTGGCCTACAACGGTGGCGAGCTCACCACCCATAACGGCCGTCAGTGGAAGGCGCAGTACTGGACCAAGGGCAATGAGCCCGGCAAACACGACGTCTGGCAGGATGTGGGAGCCGCCAGCTGTAAATAAGCATTGAATGGTGGCGGGGCATGCCGGTCATGCCCCGTTTTTTCTCCCCGCTTCGCCACATTCTGGCGGGTCTGCCAACCGGTTTCCCCACCCAGCTTCTCTTTTGTGCCTGCAAAGCAGCCCTTCCGGGCTAGTGATTAATGCTCTCCCCGCTTGCTGGCATCTGTGTCGCACGCTGCTCTTTGTGGTGCCGCTTGTGTTGATACATGTCGGCATCGGCTCTGGCAAACGCGGCGGCAAAGTCGCCGCGATAGGGGGCCATCCCCATGCTGCACGAGATAGTGGGAGAGGCGCTGGCCAGCATGGTGGTCAGCCTGGCCATCGCCTGTTGCAGCTCGGTCGGTGTCAGAGTGGTGAGCAGCACAAACTCATCCCCGCCGAAGCGGGCGGCAATCACTCCCTGACCGAAGTGCTGGCGTATGCCATCTGCGATAAGGCGCAGGGCCTGATCACCCGCCAAATGGCCACTGCTGTCGTTGAGCTGCTTGAGATTATCCATGTCGATCAGCAGCAGGATGCCTTCCGGCTGCCCCTGCAGAGCGAGTTCGAATTGCTGGCGATTGGCGAGCCCGGTCAGCTGGTCGGTATTGGCCAGCTGATAGATGCGGCGGGACTGCTGATAGATGGTGATGGCGTGGCGAATATCCCGCGCCAGGATCGCCATCAGGTGGCTGTCGTAGCGGGTAAAGGCATTACGTTTGCTGCTGTCCATATTGATCATGCCGTAGAGCTGACCATCGATATGGATCGGGGTCGCCAGCGTGGCCTGGATGGGCAGGTCGGTGCAGTTGACCAGCAGCTCTCTGTCCTGTTCGGACAGGGGCATGGTGGCATTTATCTTCGACAGGTCGTTGATCAGCAGTGTTTTGTTGCAGCGCCCCTGAGTCAGCTTGTACTGAAAGGTGTGCTCCAGCGGCAGATTGATCCGCCGCAGTTTCACCAAATCCATGCCGATGGCCGCTTCATATCTCAACATGCCTGTGCCCGGCAGCAGCTTGATCAGGCAGCCCATCTCGGCTCCCGGGATCAACATCACGGCTCGTCTGAGCAGATCCTCCAGAAAGGCCTCTTCGGTCTGGTATTGCGCCGAGTTGCGGGCCAGTTCGGCGGTGGTTTCGTTGATCTTGAGCGCCTCACTCAGATGCTGCCACTGGCGGTGCAGATGGTAGCGGTAGTGGCGATAGAGCCAGAAGGTGCAGATAAGGTAGCTCTGGACTAGCAAGGTGCTGGCAAGCGGCGCCCTTTGCCAGCCATTGAGGCTGTTGATAAGCCAGATCATACCGGCCAGTGGCAAGGCATAAATCGTCAAACGAACAAATTTGTCGTATCTGGATAACCGGGTGCGTGAGGGCAATTCGCTGGGCATGAAGACACCTGCTGGCCATGCAAAGCGGCGATTATAAATTCATTAGTTGCGATACAGATGGGTCTTTTGTCGCATATTGTTCTTACTCATTGATTTTTCTCAATTTGGTGTGATGCAGATCAAAAAAATGGTGTGAGGTATCTGGTTGGAGGTGATGAGATTATGTCTGCATATCAGGTTGTTTTTTAAGCATTAATTTCTTGAAAGTGGGTAATTGTCGGGGTTGGTAACCGGTGGGCGGACAATGGTCCGATTTGCTTACTTATCAGAATTACCCTACAGTCAATCGGCGATTATTTATCGCCAGAAATAACGTTGTGACAAGGGCAAACCGATTGAAAAGTCGGGACGCAAAGCTTCCGGTCTAAGGGTCAAGACGACCTAGGATAGCGGGGCCACCACAGTAGAATGCAGGCTGCCTTTGCCAAGGGGTGGCCGTTTTTGTGTCACCTGTCGTGTTGCGTTGCCCTTTCGTTTTTCCAATAACGAAAAGGAAAGCAATATGCTAAGTCCAAAACCCGCACTGCTGGCCATGATGGTCGGTACCCTGCTCGCCTCCTCCGCCGCTTATGCGGCGGCTCCCGGCAAACCCGCCATCGGTTGGGGCCTCACCAAGTTTGCCATCGTCGAAGTCAACCAGTCTGCGACCGCTTATAACGAGCTGGTCAAGGTGAAGGATGGCGCCGATGTGACCGTCACCTGGAATCTCTGGAACGGCGATATTGGCCAGAGTGCCAAGGTGCTGCTGGATGGCAAGGAGGTGTGGTCCGGTCCCTCTTCCGCCGCGGGTACCGCCACCTTCAAGGTGCACAAGGGCGGCCGCTATCAGATGCAGGTCGCGCTGTGCAATGGCGATGGCTGCACCCTGTCTGATGCCAAGGAGATCGTGGTCGCCGATACCGATGGCAGCCACCTTGCGCCGCTCAAGCCTGCCCTGCAGGAGAATAACAAACCCTATGTAAACAAGTCCGGCAAGGTGGTCGGTACCTACTATGTGGAGTGGGGGGTCTATGATCGCAACTTCACCGTGGACAAGTTGCCGGCCCAGAACCTGACCCATATCCTCTATGGCTTCACCCCGATCTGTGGCGGTGATGGCCTCAACGACAGCCTCAAAGAGATTGCCGGCAGCTTCCAGGCGCTGCAACGTGCCTGTGCCGGGCGCAAGGATTTCCAGGTCGCCATTCACGATCCCTGGGCCGCGCTGCAAAAAGGGCAGGGGTCACTGGTTGCCTGGGATGAGCCCTACAAGGGCAACTTCGGCAATCTGATGGCTCTCAAGCAGGCTTATCCGGACCTGAAGATCCTCCCCTCCATCGGTGGCTGGACCCTCTCTGACCCCTTCTTCTTCATGCATGACAAGGCCAAGCGTGACGTGTTCGTCGCCTCGGTCAAGGAGTTCCTGCAGACCTGGAAGTTCTTCGACGGTGTCGATATCGACTATGAGTTCCCGGGCGGCGACGGTGCCAACCCCAATCTGGGGGACAAGACCAAAGATGGGGAAACCTATGTGCTGATCATGAAGGATCTGCGCGCCATGCTCGACGAGCTGGAGGCCGAGACCGGTCGCACCTATCAGCTCACCTCCGCCATCGGTGCCGGTTACGACAAGATCGAGGATGTGGATTACAAGGCTGCCCAGCAGTACATGGACCACCTCTTCGTGATGAGTTACGACTACAACGGTGCCTGGAGCAATACCTCCCTGGGTCATCAGGCCAACCTCTATCAGGCCACCAACGGCTCGGCCAACAAGCGCTACAACACTGATGCAGCGGTACAGCAACTGCTGGCGCAAGGGGTCGACTCCGAAAAGCTGGTGATTGGTGCCGCCGCCTACGGTCGCGGCTGGAAAGGGGTGAGCGGATATCAGGGCAACGATCCCTTCACCGGCACCGCCACCGGCAAGATCAAGGGCACCTGGGAAGATGGCGTGCTGGATTATCGCCACATCGTCAACAGCCATATGGGCGCAGGCTGGGAGTACAACTACGACGAGACTGCCGAAGCGGCCACCCTGTTCAAGCCCTCCACCGGCGAGCTGATCACCTATGACGACGAGCGCTCGGTCAAGGCGAAAGGCCAATATGTGCTGGCCAACAAGCTGGGCGGGCTCTTCTCCTGGGAGATCGATGCCGACAATGGCGACATCCTTAACGCCATGCATGAAGGTCTCGGCCACGGTGAAGGGGTCACTCCGCCAGCCAACAAGCCGCCAGTAGCCAACGCGGGCAGCGATGTGGCGGTGACCGGCCCGGCTACCCTGACGCTGGATGGCTCAGCCTCCCACGATCCGGAAAAAGGCTCTCTGACCTACAGCTGGAAGCAGGTTTCCGGTCCGCAAGCCGTGCTGGGCGATACCACGCAGGCCAAGGTGCGGGTCGATGTGAATGCCGTCAGTGCCGATACCGCGCTGGTGTTCGAGCTGACGGTGACCGATGACCATCAACTGACAGCCAGGGATCAGGTGGTGGTGACCAACAAGGCGCCGCAGCCCAACCTGCCTCCGGTGGTCACATTGCCTGCCAGCGTCAAGGTGGAAGAGGGCAAGCAGGTGACCATCACTGCCAAGGCATCCGACCCCAATGGCGACGAGCTGATCTATCAATGGCAAGTGCCTGCCGGTATCACGGCGACCGGCCAGAACAGCGCCACCCTGGTGGTCACCGGCCCGGCGGTGGATGTCGAAACAGGTTATGACCTCTCAGTAACCGTCTCCGATGGCGCACTCGATGCCAACGCGGCCACCCGTCTCACCGTCACACCAATCAACGAAGGCGGTGAGGGTGGCTCTTGCAACACCACAGATCCGGAAGCGGCGAATGTTCCCGCATGGCAGGCCAGCAAGGTCTACAACGGCGGTGACAAGGTGAGCCATAACCAGCTGGTATGGCGTGCCAAGTACTGGACTCAGGGTAATGAGCCGAGTCGCGCCGCCGATCAGTGGGCGCTGGTGAGTCAGGTTGAGCTGGGCTGGAACGCAGCCGTTGCCTACAACGGCGGGGATCTCACCAACCACAACGGCCGTCAGTGGAAGGCCAAGTGGTGGACTCAAGGCAACGAGCCGGGCAAGCACGATGTCTGGCTGGATATCGGGGCAGCAAGCTGTAACTGAGGCCTCTTCACCGATGACGGGGCATGGCGACATGCCCCTCATTCCCGGTAGCAATATGAACGAGAACCCGACAATGACCACAAATGTGACTCGAATCGCTGCCCTCATCATGGCAACCCTGGCGGCTGGCCCCTTGTCTGCCACCACCTCGCCCCTGATATTCAATGACACGACACCGCAAAGCGATCTGACCGGCAGTCTGGCTGCCAGCGTGCAGTTTGCCCAGAGCCAGATCCTGCCGTCCCATCCCAAAGAGGGGGATCGCCAACCCATCCTGACCAGCCTGCGCAAGAGCCTGCTGCTGGTGAAACCGCTCCAGGCCGACGGGGTGACCCCCATGACGGTGGATGCCCGTGACGGCAGCGGCAAGCTGCTTGGCTCCCTGACCTTGTCGCCGCCATCAGCACTGCCCGAGACGGTCTACCACCTCGCGGGGGTTCCCGAAGGCGGAGTGAGCTTCATCCCGGAGAGCGGCACCACTGCCGTCATCAGCAGTAGTGCTGATTTGGCCAAACTGAACGACAAGAGCGGTGCCTTCCTCAAGGAGCGGCTGACTGGTCGCGCGCTGGTGGAGATCCAGACCGCCGACGGCCGCTGGGTTCGGGATATCTACCTGCCCGTGAGCCCGGACCTGGAGGGTAAGATGGTGCGCTTGCGTTCCAGCGCAGGCTACAACTCGACGATTTTCTATGGCGAGCGGCAGGTGACCGTCTCCCGTGGCCAGACCCTGCAGTTCAAGTTTGCCAACGGGCAGTGGTTCCGCGAGGGGGAGCTGGAGAACAACCGCATCACCTATGCAGCGGATACCTGGAGCGGCGAGCTGCCTGCCGAGTGGATCCAGCCCGGACTGAACCTCTCCGTTCGTCAGGGCAATCTCAGTGGTGAACTGCGTGACATCAAGGTCGGCGCCCCCGGCGAGCTGCTGCTGCACACCATCGACATCGGCATGCTCACCCCGCCACGGGATCGCTTTGCCTTTGCCAATGACAAGGAGGCCCATCGCGAATACTTCCAGACCATTCCGGCCAGCCGGATGATTGTCAGTCAGTATGCACCGCTCTCCCTGCCTGAGGTGATGCTGCCCAACGGCACCCTGCTGACCGATTTTGACCCGAGCGAAGGGGGCTGGCATGGCGGCACCATGCGTCAGCGCATCGGCAAGGAGCTTATCTCCCACGGCATCGACAATGCCAACTACGGCATCAACAGCAGTGCCGGTGAAGGGGAGGGGAGCCATCCCTTTGTGGTGGCCCAGCTGACGGCGCACAACAGCCGCGGCAAATATGCCAATGGGGTTCAGGTGCACGGTGGCTCCGGCGGCGGCGGTATCGTTACGCTGGATGATTCGCTGGGCAACGAGTTCAGCCACGAAGTAGGCCATAACTTCGGCCTTGGCCACTATGTGGATGGCTTCCGTGGCTCGGTTCACCGCAGTGCCGATCAGTTCAACTCCAGCTGGGGCTGGGACAGTGACAAACACCGTTTCATCCCCAACTTCTCGCCGACCCGCACCAATGAGGATGCCTGTCTGGATGGCCAGTGCCAGCCACCGTTCGATGGCCGCAAGTTTGGCCACGATGCGATGGCAGGCGGCCGCCCTCTCTCCGGCGCCAACCGTTTCACCCTCTATACCCCCAATTCGGCCGCCATCATCCAGCGTTTTCTGGAGAGCAAGGCGGTGTTCGATGCCAACTCGGCCACCGGCTTTAGCAAGTGGAACAGTGCGACGGCCAGGATGGAGCCCTATCAGCACACAATCGAGGGGATCGAGAAGGTCGATGCCCCCATGGATGCCCTGAGCGAGGCAGGACTGAGTGCCCTGCTGGCGGATTACGGCTTGGTCAGGGTCGCCATGTGGGATGGTCGCTGGACCCGTGATATCCGGGTGCCGGTTGCCTCTGCGGACAACCGGGGGCGCAGTCTGACCATCGATCACGGGGCCGGTTACAACAGTCGCCTTTTTATCAACGGCAAGGAAATTGTGGTGAACCGGGGCTTCAAGAAGAGCTTCACCTCGGATGGCCAGAGCTGGGTGGAGGTCTCCCCCATCGATACCAAGGTTGCGCGCAAGCCCGAGCAGTTCGGCGTGCCGGTGACCACCCTGGTGGGCTATTACGATCCGCAAAGAGCCCTGCGCAGCTACATCTATCCGGCTCTGCACGGCGCTTACGGCTTCACCTATCCGGATGACAGCAACACCCTGTCCGGCAATGACTGCCAGTTGCAGGTGGAGACCCGCGATGGTCTGCAGCGCTTCAGGCTGGCCAATCACAGAGCGGCCAGCAGCGTCATGAACAAGTTCCACATCAACCTGCCCACCGCCAGCGAGCCCGGTCGCGCCACCATCCAGTGCCGTGGCCAGACGCTGGTACAGCAGAGCTTGTTGCCACCGCAGCAGACCCTCTCCTTTACCGTCAACGGGCGGCCGCTGGAGCAGGGCGTGGTGGAAAACCAGCCTCCGGTGGTGACCGTACCGGCGCAGCTTGGCGGCATCGGCGGTGAGTGGCTGACCATCACCGCCGAGGCGAGCGATCCCGAGGGCGACGCGCTGAGCTACCGCTGGCACTTCCCGGCGGGTTGGCAGGCGGAAGGCGAGACCAGTGCCAGCCTGCGTCTGCTACCGCCAGCTGTCACCACCAGCGAGCAGCATGAGCTGAGTGTGAGCGTCTCGGACGGGGTACATCAGAGCGAAGGGCGCGTCGTGCTGACGCTGGAGCCCGTGGTCGACGGCTCTTGCAACACCACCGATCCGGAAGCGGCGAATGTTCCCGCATGGCAGGCCGGCAAGGTCTACAACGGCGGCGACAAGGTGAGCCACAACCAGCTGGTATGGCGTGCCAAGTACTGGACTCAGGGCAATGAACCGAGCCGCGCCGCCGATCAGTGGGCGCTGGCGAGTCAGGTTGATCTGGGCTGGAGCGCGACCGTTGCCTACAACGGCGGGGAGCTGACCAACCACAACGGCCGTCAGTGGAAGGCCAAGTGGTGGACTCAAGGCAACGAGCCGGGCAAGCACGATGTCTGGCTGGATGTCGGGGCGGCAAGCTGCCCCTAGGTTGAGTCCATGATGAAGATGGCGGAGTCTGTTCAGGCGGGCTCCGCCTTTTGCCACAAAACCATAGAGAGCAACAATAATGAAAAAAAACCGCATCACCCTTCTGCTTGCCGGCATGATGCTGAGCGGCCACCTGTGGGCGGCCGAGGCATATGACATCAACAAATCCTATCCGGGCGGCAGCCAGGTCAATTACAACGGCCAGGTTTTTGAGGCCAAGTGGTGGGTCAACCCGGGTCAGACTCCCGGCATGGCGGCCGCCAATGAGTGGGATACCCCGTGGAAGCTTGTCGGCGAAGGGGAAGTGACCCCGCCTGACACCGGTGGCGATGACAAGCCCAATCCGCCAACGCTTACCCCGCCGGATGGCAGCACCACCCCCGTCTATATGAGCCAGGCCGAGCTGGATGCCAAAGAGAAGGCGCTGACCGACTTCCCGGCGATGGAAGCGGTCAAGGCTTCCATCGCTACCCGGGACAATCTGGTAGTCGAGGCGGTGCAGCCTGGCCGTGCCGACAACCCGGGCAACGTCAAGCGGGTCGAAAGCCTGCTGAGCGAGAGCCAGTTCAACTACCTGTTCCCGCTGCGCGCCCCCGAGTACACCTATCGCGGCCTGCTGCAGGCGGCGGCCAAGTTCCCGGCCCTGTGCAGCGACTACAGCGATGGCCGCGATGCCGATGCTATCTGCCGCAAGACCTTGGCGACCATGTTCGCCCACTTCGCCCAGGAGACAGGCGGCCATGAAAACTGGCGCCCGGAGGCCGAGTGGCGTCAGGCGCTGGTCTACGTGCGCGAGATGGGATGGAATGAGACCATGCGCGGTGGTTACAACGCCGAGTGCCGCCCCGATGTGTGGCAGGGTCAGCAGTGGCCGTGCGGTACGTTCGACAATGGCGAGTTCAAGAGCTACTTTGGCCGCGGCGCCAAGCAACTCTCCTACAACTACAACTACGGCCCCTTCTCCGAGGCGATGTTCGGCACGGTCCGCACCCTGCTCGACCGCCCCGATCTGGTGGCTGACACCTGGCTGAACCTCGCCAGTGCGGTGTTCTTCTATACCTATCCGCAGCCGCCCAAGCCCTCTATGCTCCATGTCATCGATGGCACCTGGCAGCCAAATGACCATGACAAGCAGAACGGTCTGGTGCCGGGCTTCGGGGTCACCACCCAGATCATCAATGGTGGGGTGGAGTGCGGCGGCCCGGTCGAGCACGCCCAGTCCCAGAATCGCATCAACTATTACCGCGAGTTTGCCAACTACCTCGGAGTGGCGGTGCCATCCGACGAGGTGCTGGGTTGCAAGAATATGAAGGTGTTTGATGACAATGGCGCCGGTGCCTTGCCCATCTATTGGGAGCAGGACTGGAGCTATGTGGCAGGGAACCCCAACGGCGGCAAGAGTTACGCGTGCAAGCTGGTGGGCTACCAGACCCGCTTCAGCGCCTTCAAGGCAGGGGATTACAGCCGCTGCGTTCAGCACTTCTATCCGGAGGTGGTGATCGAGGATAACGGCGGTGGCACCAACCTGCCGCCAGTGGCCAATATCACTGGCCCGGCGCAGGCCGAAGGTGGCAGCAAGGTGACTCTCTCCGGCCTGCACTCCAGCGATCCGGAAGGCAAGCCGCTGACTTATGCCTGGACTCTTCCGGCAGGTGCTTCTGCCCCGGCACTGGATCAGGTAACACTGGAGTTGACTCTGCCCAAGCCGGCCAGCGATACCAGGCTGGAGATCAAACTGACGGTCACAGATGAAGGTAATCTGAGCCGCAGCACCACCCATAGCCTGCTGGTGAAAGGAGAGGAGGGGGGCGTAACGCCGCCTGACTATCCGGCCTATAAAGAGGGGACTCCCTACAAGGCGGGCGAGCGGGTCAGCAATGGCGGTGCCAGCTACGAGTGCAAACCGCACCCCTACACCGGCTGGTGTGCCGGTGCCGCCTGGGCTTATGAGCCGGGCAAGGGCACGGCTTGGGCCGATGCCTGGATCAAGCTCTGAGCCGTTTCAGGGTTACAAGGCTTACCGATTAGCCAGCGCACTATCTGGTGTAATCACAGTCTGGAGCAATAAAAGATGGGGCCTGCGGGCCCCATTCTTGTTTGGTGGAGTTCAGGTTTGGCCGTGGAACATCTGGCCCGGACAGGACAGCGCCTCGAAAGGGCTGTGTGATGATGTGTGTTGTAGTTTTATTACGTTTTCCGTGAAAGGCTTTCAGCAATTACTTGCCGTAGCGGAAGTAGTATTCACGGGTGGAGGGGGCATAGGCATCTTTCTCTACAACGCCGTTCTTGGTGGTTGCACCGCGCAGGTGGAACAGGACTGCCAGATTCTCAAACATGGTTTACCTCATCGCTCTGTCATTTATGGTTATGGTTTGTGACCTGGGTCACGGTTTGATCCTATGGTCATTTGTGAGCCAGATCAACTTTCTGTGTTGTAAATTTACAAAAATCATGGAAAGGGTTTTCAAATGCAATGCCCTTTATGGAAAGGCTTTCCCGAGGTGACGGGGGAGAAGCTGACGATCAGCCTGCAAAAGATGCCTGAGAGCGGGGGCGTTGCACGGGGAAAAAGGCTTGCTGCACGGCCTCTCCTTTATAGGTGCTTGAGCCGATTTATGACATAAAACAGAGAGATAGCACGCGTCTTGCTGGTAAAAACAGCGAACTGCTGCAATTTTGACTAAACGAATCAGTCGCGGTTATTTTAGGGTTGACAGCAAAGCGGGTGATGCCTATCATGCGCCTCCGTTGCCGGAGATAACTTCGTCAGCGCCGAGGTGAGTTGGGGTTATAGCTCAGCTGGGAGAGCGCTTGCATGGCATGCAAGAGGTCCGCGGTTCGATCCCGCGTAGCTCCACCAAATTCTTGTTACAAGAAATACAAAGGCCACCGCATCGCGGTGGCCTTTTTGTTTTCTCCATACGTCCGCGCCTTTCATTTGTAAATCCAATGACCTGAATGAAAAAGCCCGCGAGAGTCGCGGGCTTTGCTTGCACTATTCAGATACGCCAGTGGTTAACGGCGACGTCGCCAGGCCAGCGGCAACAGGGCCAGCAGGCCGAGTCCCAGAGCACCACCGCCTGAGGAGGTGTCCGGTTTGGTGGCATCGCTCTCCAGTCTCAGGTCGACGATGATGGGATCATGATCGGAGGCACTGAAGGGGTTGTCAGACTTGAGCAATGTGCCGGTGTACTGGCTGCCGTACTCGAACAGGGAGCTTTCGAAGGAGTTGATGTGCCAGTCGGCGACACCTGCCACCTTGCTGGCCAGCGCCGGGTTGGCGAGGGCGTAGTCCAGGGTGCCCAGCTCCCCATCGTAGCTGTAGGAGATGGCTTTCTCCTTGTTGAATTTGACGTTGAGATCGATCAGGCCGTAGCTGCGAGTCACTTCGCGACCGAGCTGTTCATAGGACTGATCACCGATAAAGGTGTGAGAGGCCGATACGATCTTCCGCTCGCTGGTGGCCGGGTTGTAGTCGGTCAGCACCCGGATCGGATCTTCCTTGGCGTAGGAGTTGAAGTCGCCAATCAGCAGCACCTGGCCCGGCAGTTTGCTGACCGCCTCACCCAGCACCTTGGCGGCAGAGACCCGGAACTCGGTGCACTTGCCTTGCAGGTCGGCCGGTTCTGTCTTGCCATCGCCATTTTCGTAGCAGCCTGACCCCTTGGATTTGAGGTGGTTGACCACCAGCGTCAACGGCTCCTTGCTCTTGGCGAGGGTGAAGGTCTGAACCAGAGAATCGCGCTGACCGGCTGTCTTGGCCACACCACCTGTGGTATAGCGCTGCTCTGGCAGCTTGATGACGCTGGCATCTCCGCTGGGGGTGAGCAGGGCAGGACGGTAGATCATTGCCACCATGATGGCGTCTCCGCCGAAGAACTTGCCATCGGTAAGGGCAGTGACCGGCAGGCGCACATAGGCGTAGTGTTTGCTCGCATCCTTCTGCTGTTCGTTGAGGCGGGTCACCAGATTGTGGAGGGCTGAGTTATCCTCGAAGCCGTTGTTCTCCATCTCCATCAGGCCGAGCAGATCGGCATCCATTGCGGTAATGGCATTGACGATCTTGGTGCGCTGTTTCTCGAACTCGGGCTGGCTCTTGGCACCCCGGTTGCAACCTTTGGCGTTGTCGGCATCCGCCTGATCCTTGCACAGGATATTGAGTGTACCGCCGATGCTGGAGTGACTGGTGAAGTAGTTGAGCACGTTGAAGCTGCCGATCCGCAGATCGCTGCCAGCGAGGCGAGCCGGCGCGTCTTGACGATCCTCTTCAGGGCTGCGCAGCAGGGCGCCGGCAGTCAGGGTGATATCGCTCGGTACCACCAGACGGAAGGCATCCTTGTTGTATACGATCACCCCCTCCAGCCCGGTCAGTTGATCACCGATGCGCAGATATCCCTGATCGGCATCCCAGCTAGGGAACCAGGGCAGTACGCCATCCGGTGCTTTGTAATCAGACTCAACTACCAGACGGTTGCTGCCATTTTTGGTGGCCAGTGCGACAGCGTCCGCACTGTTGGCAACATGAAGTTGGGTCGGTTTGATCAGCGGGGTTTTGTGGGCCAACTCTACGTTGTTGCGATAGACCTTGTAGTCGAAGCCGTAGTTGCGGGTCAGGTGCAGGTCACTGCTGCTGTCAAGACGTACCCGCATCCCTTCGTGGCGATTGAGCGCTTGCGCAAGCGTCTCCCCTTCATTGACCTGAAGTACGCTGATCGGCACATTCAGCCCTTGTGCGGTGACTTGCAGGCGGGCTTTGCTGGATTCGAAGGTGGGCTTGAGCTGGGTGCCGCCGTAGTACTCCTCGACCTTGGCTTCGAGGCAGAGTTCAGACCCCGGTTTGATGTCTTTATATTTGGTCGCGAAGTCCTTGTCGTTCAGATAGACAAAGATGCCATCAGAGGTGGCCGGATTGCCATCGCCCACCGGGTCGGTCAGATAGAAACCCTTGGTCAGGCTTTGGCCCAGCGTCGTCACGATACCGCGAACGTTGAAGGTGCCCGTGCTGATTTTACCGGTCACATTGCCGTTCTTGTCGGTCACGGTCTGGGTGGCCAGCGCGCTGGCGGAGCCTGTGCCCTGAATGGTCGGGATGGGGGTGAGTTGAGCCGGATCGGACGGGCAGACAAATGCCGCATGGGCGCCTGAGGATGCAAGTGCCAGCCCCACGGCCAGCGACAGCAGGGTACGAGTACCTTTCATAGGTGTTCCTTTTTTATTTTTGCCAGTGATTCCATAGCCTTGGCTCGTTGACCAAGGGCGCGCATTGTCACATTTCTGGCATGTCATACCAGTGAGCCAACGCACATTAAACGAATCTGGGAAGATGAGGAAAAGCGTTTTTATGATCCCAGTAACAGTATGATTTTTTTGATAATTCAATCAATTCTAACCCTGTGATCATGACGCTTTTGTGGCAGGGGATAATTCTCTTTGAGAATAAAGATTGAGGGGATCTTGTCGCCTTCCTATACTGGGTTCGTTCCTCACGGAACCCAGGTAAAGGGCAAACCGGCAGTGATGTCGGGGCGCAATGCTTCCGGTCTCGATCGTGGATCCAGATAGCGGGGTTTCCCTGGGTGAGGGGTGGTTTTTGTGGCAGGTCCATTGCCAGTTGTCTGCGCCCATCATGCAGGTTGCGATTGTTCTTTGCCTTGGTGACCAATGCCAAGACAAAACAAGGAAGATAACAATATGCAACAGCTCTTCAGACCCAGCAGGCTTGCCATGCTGGTCGCCCTTGCGGCTGCGCCCGCCTGGGCTCAGGCCGCTTATCCCGCCTATAAATCCGGTACTGCCTACAAGGCTGGCGATATCGTCAGCAACGTCGGTGCCCTCTACGAGTGCAAAGAATTCCCCTATTCAGGCTGGTGCGGGGCATCCCCCTATCACTATGAGCCGGGTGTCGGGGTGGTCTGGGCAGATGCCTGGAAGCCCTATGGTGGCGAGGTGCCTCCTCCTGCACTCGGCGTAGCCATCAGCTCACCGGCTGCTGGTGCCAGCTTCAACGAAGGTACCAGTGTGGCGCTGGCGGTGACCTTGAGCGGCCCGGTAACGGCCTTGGCCCGGGTGGAATATCTTGTCGACGGCAAGCTGGTCGCCACGGCGAGCGCCTCGCCCTGGAGTGCCAGCTGGAGCGCCGCCGGAGTGGGGGCCCATACCCTCAAGGCTCGCGCGCTGGATAAAGATGGCAAAGTGCTGAGCGAAGCGGATTCGAGCTTCAACGTCGCCGCCGTGGTCGCGCCAGAGGCGCCCAAGGTGAGCATTAGCAGCCCGGCCAGCGGCGCCAAGGTGACGCTGGGTCGCAGTGTGGCGGTGAGCGGCAACGTCACCGATGCCAACAACGATGTGGCCAAAGTCGAGCTCTATGTCGACGGCAAGAAGGTGGGCGAAGATACCACTGCCCCCTGGCAGGTGAATTGGACACCGGATGCCAAAGGGAGTGCCGCCCTCAAGCTGGTGGCCACTGACAAGACCAATCTGAGCGACGAGTCGGCGGCGGTGACCGTCAATGTCGAGGAGGCCGCGCTGCCGCCCACCGGTGGCAACCTCTCTTGTGACATTCGCCAGGTCTATCGCCCGGATGGCTACGAGTGCATGGGGGATGACCATGCCCGCCGGGTCATCGGCTACTTCACCTCCTGGCGCACCGGCAAGAACGGCCTGCCCGCCTATCTGGTGAGCGACATCCCCTGGAACAAGATCACCCACATCAACTATGCCTTCGCGGCGGTGGATGAGCAGAGCCACACCATCAAGGTGGACGATGCAGCCACCAAGATGACCTGGGATGGCGTGCCGGGTGCCGAGATGGATCCTGAATTTGCCTACAAGGGCCACTTCAACCTGCTGTCGAAATACAAGAAGCAGTATCCGGACGTGAAGACCCTCATCTCGGTCGGCGGCTGGGCCGATACCCGCGGCTTCTACACCGCCACTACCAAGGGGGACTGCTCGGTCAATACTGCCGGTATCAACACCCTGGCTGACTCGGCGGTGAGTTTTATCCGCCAGTACGGTTTTGACGGGGTCGATATCGACTACGAATACCCCACCTCGATGAAGGATGCGGGCAATCCCAACGACTTCCCGCTCTCCAACCAGTGCCGGGCCAAGCTGTTTGCCAACTACGAGGTGCTGATGAAGACCTTGCGGGCGCGGCTCGACAATGCCGGTAACGAAGATGGCCGCAAGTATATGCTGACCATCGCCTCACCGGCCTCGGCCTATCTGCTGCGCGGGATGGAGAACTTCCAGGTCACCCAGTACCTCGACTACGTCAACCTGATGACCTATGACTTCCACGGCGCCTGGAACCACTTTGTCGGTCACAATGCGGCCCTGTTCGACAACAATGCTGACCCCGAGCTCTCCCACTGGGGCGTCTATACCCAGACCCAGTTTGGCGGTATCGGTTACCTCAACGCCGCCTGGTCTGCCCACTACTTCCGTGGTGCGCTGGCGGCTGGCAAGATCAACGTTGGCGTGCCCTATTACACCCGCGGTTGGCAGGGGGTGAGCGGTGGCAGTCACGGGTTGGGTGGTAAGGCAGCCCTGCCGAGTCAAAGTGATTGTCAGCCGGGCACAGGTGGCAGCACCATTCCGTGCGGCAACGGGGCGGTCGGCATCGACAACATCTGGCATGATCTGGACAAGAATGGCAAAGAGATCGGCGGTGGCGCCGTGCCCATGTGGCATGCCAAGAACCTGGAGCATGCGGCCAGCCTCGGCATCACCACATTGCCAAGTTATGGCACTGCCTGGGGTCTGGATCCCAACAATCCGGCTCACGTGATACAGGGCAAGTATGTGCGTTACTACGATGACAAGGCCCACGCGCCCTGGCTGTGGAACGAAGAGAAGAAGGTGTTCCTCTCAACCGAAGATGAAGAGTCCATGGGCCACAAGCTCGACTACATCATCAAGCGCGGTCTGGGTGGCGTGATGTTCTGGGAGATGGCGGGTGATTACGCCTTCGATCCGGCCAAGAACGAGTACGGCATGGGCAGTACCCTGACCACCCTGGCTTATGAGAAGTTTGCCAAGGCAACTCCGTACAACACCAAGCAAAACGATCTGGCCGCGCCGAGCACCCAGCTCGACATCCAGGTCAGCCTCTCCGGCTTCAAGGAAGGGGACTCCAACTACCCGATCAACCCGAAACTCAAGCTGATCAACAAGTCGACCCAGACCATTCCGGGCGGCGCGCGCATCGAGTTTCTGGTGCCCACTTCCACCTCTGACACCATCACGGATCAGAGTGGCATGGGGCTGAAAGTGGTGGAGAGCGGTGGCAACGACAATTCGGAAGGCATTGCCAATGAGAAGGACTTCCACAAGGTCGCCATGAACCTGCCGGGATGGCAGACTCTGGCACCGGGGGCCGAGATTGAAGTCGCCATGACTTACTACCTGCCCGCCGCTGGCGTGCCGAGCGGTATGCGCATCATCAGCGGCAGCCAGACCATTGGTCTCAAGGCCGAGTTCCCGACCTTGCCGGAGGCCGTGCTGGGCTCGGGTGGCGGCGAGAATCCGGGCACCAGCTGCAGCAGCCAGAACGTCAATCCGGCGGCCTACAAGGCCTATCCGAGCTGGCCGCAGGGGGATCATGCCAATGGCGGAGATCGCATTACCCATAACAAGGTAGTGTGGCAAGCAAACTGGTGGACCAGCAGCGAGCCCAAGGCAACCGATGGCAGCTGGAAGTCTGTCTGTAGCTATTGATTTTAAAATCAATGAGATAAGTGAGGCTTCGGCCTCACTTTTTTTGTCTGGTTGGTCGCTCTGGTTGAAAATGCGCCTGCCTTTCCTGGCGGGCAGCCTCTATAATAGAGTCGATTAATAATCAGATGGATATCAGCGTATGGCGAGTATATTGGATTCCGTTGATCAACGAACTCAACTGGTGGGTGAAAACCGCCTCGAGTTGTTGATGTTTCGTCTCGGCACCCGTCAGATGTTCGCCATCAACGTCTTCAAGGTACGGGAAGTGGTCAAATTGCCCCATTTGAGCAAGATGCCGGGCTCCCATCACAATATCAGCGGGGTGGCCAATATCCGCGGTACCTCGATCCCGGTGATCAACCTGCGCAGCGCCATCGGCATGCGTCCCATGCCCATCGACAGTGAATCCAACCTCATCATCACCGAGTACAACCGCACCATTCAGGGCTTTCTGGTGGGGCAGGTGGCCAACATCGTCAACATGACCTGGAAGGATATCCTGCCACCGCCGCGCTCTGCCGGGCGTGCCAACTACCTCACCGCCATCACCCGCATTCCCGAAGATGGAGTGGATCAGATCGTCGAGATCATCGATGTGGAGAAGGTGCTGGCGGAGATCATCACCTATGACATCCGCATCTCCGAAGAGGTGCTGGATCGGGAGATCCTGCCCGAGATGCATGGCCGCAAAGTGCTGATCGTCGATGACTCCAGCACCGCCCGCAATCTGGTGCGCGAGACCCTGGGCCAGCTTGGGCTTGAGGTGATCGAGTGTCAGGATGGTTTGCAGGCGCTGACCCTGCTCAAGGGGTGGTGCGATGCTGGCAAGAAGGTGACCGACGAGATCCTGCTGATGATCACCGATGCCGAAATGCCGGAGATGGACGGCTACCGCCTGACCCATGAGGTACGCAGCGATCCGCGTATGTCCGACCTCTTTATCACCCTCAACACCTCCCTGAGCGGCAACTTCAACGAAGCCATGGTCAAGAAGGTGGGGTGCGACCGCTTTATCTCCAAATTCCAGCCCGACTTGCTGGTCGGCGTGGCCCAGGAGCGGCTGCGTCAGGTGCTGGAAAGCTGAGAAGCTGCCTGCCGGTTATGCTAAATCAGTAACAAAACATCCCGCTTCGGCGGGATGTTTTGTTACTGGGTATTGGCGATGGATTGGTTGAATCAAGGTGCCACGCAGAGATCGTCGACCATTCAAAACATCCGATTTTGGCGGGATATTTTGTTATGGGATATTGGTGATAGATGGCGGGCTTATTGGCTGAGCAGCGGCTCCATAAAGCGTGCGACTTTATCGCGGATTTGGGGCTGGGCCGCCGGGGTGGGATGAATACCATCGTTCATCATAAGTTCAGGGCGCAGCGCAATATCATCCATAAAGAAGGGCAGCAGCGGCAGATCGTTAGCCTGGGCCAACTCGGGAAAGATCTGTTCGAACTGGCGCAGATAGCGGGCACCGTAGTTGCGGGGCAGCTGGATTTGGGTCAACACCACGCGGGTCTGCTGCTCCTTGGCGAGCGCGATCATGCTGGCCAGATTCTGGCGGGTAATGGTCGGTGCGAAGCCGCGCAGGCCGTCGTTGCCTCCCAGTTCGATCAGCAGCCAGTCCGGTTTGTGCTCTTTCAGCAGAGCGGGCAGACGAGCCAGCGCTCCTTGGGTCGTTTCACCGCTGATGCTGGCATTGAGCAGGGTGTGTTTTCCCCCCTCCTCCTGCCATTTCTGGTTGAGCAGGGCAGGCCAGCTCTGCTCAACCTGCATTTGATAGCCGGCGCTCAGGCTGTCTCCCAGCACCAGCAGGGTCTGGGCCTGAGCCGACGAGAGCAGGCTGCCGAGGCCAACGAACAAGGCAAACAGAATACGCACCATCAATTCAACTCCCGCTATGGATTGTCATCAAGGGATTGGAACAAAGGATACAGAGCATGAGTTCAACCCCCATTATTGTCGTCAAGGGCCTCGGCAAATCGGTTCGCCTCGGCCAGGAAAGCCTCACCATCCTTGAAGGGATCGATCTGCAAGTCAATAGCGGCGAGACGGTGGCTCTGGTCGGTGCCTCCGGCTCCGGCAAGTCCACCCTGCTGGGATTGCTGGCCGGGCTCGATCTGCCGAGTCAGGGGGAGATCGAGATCCTCGGCAAATCCCTTGGTGAGCTGGATGAGGAGGGGCGGGCCCGATTGCGCGCCGAGCAGATCGGCTTTGTGTTCCAGTCGTTCCTGCTGCTCCCGACCATGACGGCGCTGGAGAATGTGATGCTGCCCGCAGAGTTGCGCGGCGAGCGGGATTGCGAGCCAAGAGCCCGTGAACTGCTGGCGGCGGTCGGGCTTGGCGAGCGGTTGCACCATCTGCCGCCACGGCTTTCCGGCGGTGAGCAGCAGCGGGTGGCCATTGCTCGCGCCTTTATGACCCGTCCCAGCCTGCTGCTGGCAGACGAGCCGACCGGCAACCTCGACAGCAAGACCGGCGAGAAGGTGATCGAGCTGCTGTTTGAACTCAATCGCAAGCACGGCACCACGCTGGTGGTGGTGACCCATGACCATCATCTGGCCGAACGCTGCCAGCGGCAAGTGGTCATGACGGCGGGTCGGCTGGAGCGCGAGGTGCCCCATGATGTGGTGTAACGGGGTGAGCTGCGGGTCAGGTGGGAGATGCAAGGGATGATGCAGTGGCGATTGGGATGGCGACTGCTTCGCCGGGAAGGTTTCAGCGGCGAACTGCGCTGGTTTGTGCTGGCGCTAGCGCTTAGCGTGGCGTGCGTCTTGAGTGTGGCGCTGGTAGCGGATCGGCTCGATGCCGGACTCAAGGCGTCGGGCCGAGACTTTATCGGAGCGGATCGGGTGTTGCGCACTGCCGCTGCGCTGCCGGATGGCTGGCTGGCCCGAGCGAAACAGGATGGCTTGGCGGTGCAGACCACCGTCAGCTTCAACAGCATGCTGTTTCACGGTGATGCGTTGCAGCTTGCCTCCATTCGGGCGGTGCCCGACGGTTTCCCTTTCTACGGCAAGCTCACTCTGGAACCTGCCCGCGCCCCGGCTCCCGGCGAGATCTGGCTCTCCGCCCGGGTGATGCAGCTGCTCAAGGCCAAAATGGGGGATGAGCTGGAGGTGGGCAATACGGTGCTCAAGGTGGCAGGCCTGCTTGGCGAGGAGCCGGATCAGGGCTTCAGCCCCTTCCTGCTGGCGCCGCGTGCGCTGATCCACAGTGCCGATATCGAGGCGACCGGCGCCCTGCTACCCGGCAGCCGCCAGCAGTGGCGCTATCTGTTCAAGGGGCCGCGGGAATCGCTGGCCCGTTACGAGCAATGGTTGTTGCCGCAATTGCAGGCCGGACAGAAGTGGATCAAACCGGATGACAGCGAATCCCAGGTGGGTCGCTCGCTGGCCAATGCCGAGCGTTTCTTCCGGCTTGCCTCGCTAAGCGGGGTGTTGCTGGGGGCGTTGGCGATGGGGATTGCGGTGCGCCACTTTGCCGAGCGCCAGACCAATATGGTGGCTCTGCTCAAGACCCTGGGGGCATCACGTCGCTCGCTCTGGCAACTGATGGGAACCCTGCTGCTGTCGCTGACGCTGATCGGTGCGCTGCTGGGTCTGGTAGCGGGCACCGTCATGCAGTGGATCACCTTGCAACTGCTGGGGGACCTGCTGCCGCCGGATCTGCCGCCCCCATCCTGGCGTCCCTTTGCGCTGGGGGTGGCGGTGGCGCTCTTTATCACCCTGCTGCTCGCTTTTGTGCCCTTCTTGCGGCTGCTGAAAGTGCCGCCGCTGCGGGTATTGCGCCGGGAGCTGGAGGCGGGTATTCCCCCCTGGCTGGCCCTGCCGGTCGGCCTGCTCGGGCTGTTTGCGCTGGTCTGGGGCTTTACCGCCGATGTACGGCTGGCGCTGGGTCTGGTGGGTGGCATGGGCTTGCTGATGGGTCTGCTGGCCCTGCTGGCGGCCCTGATGTTGCGGCTGGGGACGAAAGTGAGCGGGCCTCATGCCTTGCGGCTGGCGCTGGCCCACCTGTCGCGCGAGCGCAGCAGTGGCCTGTTTCAGCTGGCGGGCTTTGCGTTGGCGCTGATGCTGTTTGGCTTGCTCTGGGCGGCCCGGGTCGATCTGCTGGATGAGTTTTCGGCACGTCTCCCCGTCGATGCGCCCAACCGTTTTCTGGTCAATGTGGCCGAGAACGAGCGGGAGGGGATCCTGAGCGAGCTGGCGGCAGCCGGGGCCACCACTTCCGATTTCTATCCCATGGTGCGTGGCAGGCTGACCCATATCGCCGGTGAGGCGGTGGGCGAGGGGGTCAGCAGTGGTCGTGAAGGGGTCGATCGGGAGCTCAACTTCACTACCACAACAACCCTGCCAATAGACAACAAGCTGGTGGCCGGTAAATGGCTCGCTGGCCCCGGCGAGGTGTCGGTGGATAGCGAGTTGGCCAAGCGACTCGATATCAAGCTGGGGGACATGCTCGCCTTTACCATCGAGGGGCGCAGCTTCGGAGCCAGGGTCACCAGTCTGCGCAGCATCAAGTGGGACAACATGCGTCCCAACTTCTACATGATCTTCTCCGAGGATCTGCTGGCACCCTTCTCCCGAACCTGGCTTGGTAGTTACCGATTGCCCGAGGCGGGGCGCACTGCCGAGGTGGAGTTGATCCGCCGCCACCCCACGGTGAGTCTTATCGATGTGGATGACCTGATTGCGCGGCTCACTCAGGTATCGGAGCAGGTGAGCCGGGCGCTGGCGCTGATGCTGGGGCTGGTGACAGTGGCGGCGCTCTTGGTGCTGCTGACCCAGACTCAGGCCAGCATGGCTCAGCGTCGGCGCGAGCTGTTGCTGATGCGTACCTTGGGCGCCAGCAGCGAACTACTGAAAAAGATGCTGCGCTGGGAGCTGGTGGCCAGTGGTGCGCTGGCGGGGCTCTGTGCCGCCATGGTGGTGGAGCTCTGCTCCTTTGGCCTGCAGTGGTGGTGGTTCGAGGGGCAGCGGCAGTTCCACTGGGCCATCTGGCTTGGCCTGCCGACGCTGGGGGCCTTGTTGGTGACTTTGGCGGGGCAGGGGATGCAGCGCCAGCTGCTGGCTGGCACCCTGAGCGATCGGTTGCGAGGGCTGGGTCAGGGACTGTTGTAATCCCGCCAGCGCGAGCCGATGCACACAAGGCGCAATAGCGCAGCCACCATAAACAAGCAGCCCGGCCATTGGCCGGGCTGCTTGCTATGTGGGGCGCTGACGAGTGGACGCAGCGAGCGGGTGTGAGTTAGCGGGGCTCGCGCAGCAGATTGGCGAGGGCACTCGACAGCTCGGGATAGCTGAAGTGAAAACCGGCCTGTTGCAGCCGTGCTGGTATCACCTTTTGTCCGGTCAGCAGCAGATCTGCCGCCTCCCCCATCACCAGTTGCAACAGCGGCGCCGGGACGAAGAAGAGGTGTGGACGGTGCAGCGTGGTGGCAAGGGTCTGGCTGAACTCCCGGTTGCTGACTGGATGAGGGGCGGTTCCGTTGAAGATGCCGCTGCACTCTTCGTGATCCAGCAAGAACAGCATGGCGCGTACCAGGTCCTGCACATGGATCCAGCTCATCATCTGGCTGCCTGACCCCATGGGGCCGCCGAGCCCGAGTCGGTAGGGAGGGAGCATTTTGGGCAGGGCGCCGCCATCCATGCCAAGCACCAGCCCGATCCGCACGATACAGACCCGTGTCTGGCGGCTCTGGGCTTCCTGCGCCAGGGTCTCCCACTGCTGGCAGAGCTGGTGGGTGAATTCGTCGTTGGGAGAGCGGCACTGCTCGTCGAGGGTTTCGGTGCCCTGTCTGCCATACCAGCCGATGGCGGAGGCGTTGATCAGCACCTTGGGCGGCGTGCTGGATAGCTTGATGAGATCTACCAGTTGCTCGGTCAGTAGCCAGCGGCTATCGCAGAGCAGCTGTTTGCGCGACTCGCTCCAGCGTCCGGCGGCGATAGGTTCTCCGGCCAGATTGATCACCGCATCCACGTCATTGAGGTCATCAAGCCGGTCGAGGTTATCCAATACCTTGATATCGTGGCCCAGCAGGGAGTAAGCGCGGCTCCCCTGTCTGCTCAATACCACGACCTCGTGATTGACCTTGAGATGGGCAACCAGCTTGCGGCCGATAAAGCCGGTCCCTCCGGTAATAAGAATCTTCATCGCTGCACGCTCCTGCTGCCGTTTGCTCTACTCTAATGGCGCCGTCCTCCTGTAACAAGTGGACGAGCTTGGCATGTGTTGTTCACTAGACTGGTTTTAACTCTATCTTTTTCTTACCAGATATTGTTCAACAATAGTTTGAATTGATTGATTTTTGTTGGGTGGAGATTTGTTGAACAATCGCTATTATGGCGACCCTTTTCGCCTGTCCAACGAGGCTGTCACCCATCATCCGAGCATCAAAGAGGCCGCTATGCCATTTCGTCGTTTGAAACTTCGCCAGCTTTACTCGAGGATTCTGTTGGCGCTGCTGATGGGGGGCGGGATCCTGCTGCTGGGGGTTGTTGCCGTTATCTGGCAGACGGTGACGGAGATAGAGCGTGATGCCGATTCACGGTTGCAGCATGCCCGGATGATGTTTGATCGCTCCATCGGCCATGCCCGGCAGGCGGCCATCAATGTGGAGGGGATGCTAGGTCACTCCTGCAAGGAGGCGGCACAACTGCTGCGCGAACAGGTGGCCACTGTGCCTGATGTCCGTTCCGCCAATCTGGCTGTCGGCAGCCACATCTACTGCACCTCGCTCTATGGTGACTACGATGGCCCCTTCAATCCTGACAGTTATGTGGATGGCAGGCTGCAACTGCTGCCTGGCAATGAGGTCACACCGGATCGCCCCTTGATCGTGCTGCGTCATGAAACGGACAAGGGGAGTGTGCTGATCGGTGTAGATGGCTACTACCTGCGCAATACCCTGGAGATCTCCAGCAAGAACTCCCCGATGGCTCTGGTGGTGGGGCAGAGGGCTCTGTTTGGCTCAGGTCAGGTCGGGGCGGCGCCCTCTCCAACAGAAGAGGGCTATATTGCCCTCGCTTCGGCCGATTTCCCCTATCAGGTCGTCACCCGGGTCACGGTGCATGACTACTGGAGCCACGCATGGCGATACTCCAGATATACCTTGTTCCTCTCTCCGTTGCTGGCACTGCTGATTGGATTCGGCACCTTCAGGCTGATGGGGCGTAGCAGCTCACCAGCGGAAGAGCTCAAGCGGGCGTTGATCGAGGAGGAGTTTATCCCCTATCTGCAGCCGGTGGTCTCCGGCGATGACGAGCAGTGGCGTGGCTGTGAGGTGCTGATGCGCTGGCAGCATCCCAAGCAGGGGATGATCTCGCCGGATCGCTTTATTCCGCTGGCGGAAGATAGCGGGCTGATCGTGCCCATGACCAGCCTGTTGATGGCCCAGGTGCGCGACCACTTCTCCCCTTATACCCGCAAGCTGCCGGCAAAGTTCCATTTTTGCTTCAATATCAGTGCCAAACACTTTCAGGATCTCGACCTGTTGGCTGACTGCAAGGCGTTTCTCGACGCGTTTAAGGACAATCCCGTTGATTTGGGGCTGGAGCTGACTGAGCGTGAACTGCTGGTAGCTGATGAGACAACCGCTCAGATGTTTGCCGAATTGCGTAAACTGGGCGTGTTGATCTCTATCGATGACTTTGGCACCGGTCACTCCAGTCTCACCTATCTGCAACAGTTTCAGGTCGATGCACTCAAGATTGACCGGAGCTTTGTGGAGATGATTGGCACGGATGCACTCTCCAGCCATATCGTTGAAAACGTGATTGATCTGGCGAAGCGACTTGAATTGATCCTGATCGCGGAGGGGGTCGAGAAGCAGTCGCAGGCGGACTACCTGCGGGCTCGCCACGTTGACTATCTGCAAGGGTATCGTTACAGCCGTCCCATCCCGATGAAGCAGTTTTGCAAGACCCTGTTTGGCTGAACGGTTGAATGGGGAGCATAAAAAAACCAGCGATCGCTCGCTGGTTTTTTGTTGATACGGTTTGGCTTGGGCGTTCAGAGCATGCGCTGGAGGGCGCGGGCCAAGCGTTTGACCCCCTCTTCAATGGTCGCTTCATCGACGCAGGAGAAGCTCAGGCGCAGGGTGTTCTTGATCTCGGGGCGCACGTAGAAGGGGGCGCCGGGTACGAAAGCCACCTTCTCCTTGATCGCCTCGTCAAACAGCGCCATGGCACTGATGTGGGCTGGCAGGGTCAGCCAGAGGAACATGCCCCCTTCCGGTCGGGTGTAGCTGACACCGGGCGGGCAGTGACGGGCCAGCGCGGCCTCCATGGCGGCACGCTGGCGGCCATAGACCTCCTTGATCTTCTCCAAGTGAGCGTCGAGGGAGTTGTCGGTCAGGAAGCGGTGCAGCACCTGCTGGCTGAAGGCGTTGCTGTGCAGATCGGTCGCCTGCTTGGCGATGGTCACCTTCTTGCGCAGCCACTCCGGCATCACCATCCAGCCCAGCCGGAAGGCGGGCACCACGGTTTTCGAGAATGAGCCGAGCAGCACGGTATTGTTTGGCGCCAGCTTGGCAATGGGGGGCAGATGCTCGCCCTCGAAGCGCAGCTCGCCGTAGGGATCATCTTCCACCATCAACAGCTCGTGGCGCACCAGTCGCTCGGCCAGTGCCTCGCGGTTGGCACGGCTATAAGAGACACCGCTCGGGTTCTGGAAGTTGGGCACGCCGTAGAGCAGCTTGGCACTGGATCCGCTTGCCAGCAGCGCATCCAGCGCCGCCAGATCCAGACCCTCTTCTTCAAGGGTGATCGGCTTGAAGGTGGGCTGGTAGACAGAAAAAGCCTGAATGGCGCCAAGGTAACCCGGCTCTTCGATGATGAGATCCTGCCCCTCGTCGATCAGCACCTTGCCCAGCAGATCCAGCGCTTGCTGGGAGCCGCTGGTGATGAGGATGTTGTCCGGATTGATCTGCATGCCGTGGCGGGCCAGATAGCGGTCGGCAATATATTGGCGCAGCGGGGCGAAGCCTTCGGTCGCCGCATATTGCAGGGCGGCAGCCCCTTGTTCGCGCAGCACATCCTGACAGGCCTGATCGATCGCCTTGACCGGAAACAGGTGGGGATTGGGCAGGCCACCGGCGAAGGAGATGATCTCCGGATTGGCGGCAACTTTGAGGATTTCACGGATAAAGGAAGGTTCAACCTTCTCGAAGCGCTGGGCAAAAAACGGCTGCATAGACAATTCTCTCGGCATGTGGGCGGTCGCTCCATTCGACCGCCAGGTTATCCGTTTGTATCAGATTTCAGAAATGAGGCAATGATTGTCACAAAAATCGCCAAAAAAGGGCTGGAACGACTCTACTGCGGATTATATTGGACGGTTAGTCGGTGTGGTGATGCCAGTGAAGGCGCAGGGAAGTGGATGGCCGGAATATTTGTTGCGCGAAACACTTGCGCCTTGGGCCTATCTTGGGATAATTCGCTCCCCTGTTTTCGCGGGTCGATGAAATGATGAACCGCGAGCGGTCCCGCTCGGGATCGAACACAAGATGTATTACCCGGATTGATGAAATAACGAGACCATTATGCCTGTGACCCAAGATGTATTTAACGAAGACGGCAAGTTCATGCGCAAGATCCGCAGCTTTGTCCGTCGCGAAGGCCGCCTGACCAAAGGGCAGGAGAAGGCCCTGGAAGAGCTCTGGCCGGTCATGGGCATCGATTTCGAGCCAAAGCCGCTCGATCTGGTCGCACTGTTTGGCCGTGAAGCACCTGTGGTGCTGGAGATCGGCTTTGGCATGGGCGCCTCTCTGGTGGAGATGGCCAAGAATGCCCCCGAGAAGAACTTCATCGGCATCGAAGTGCACTCGCCTGGCGTGGGTGCCTGTCTGGGTACCGCTCAGGAAGCGGGCGTCACCAATCTGAAGGTGATCTGCCACGATGCGGTGGAAGTGCTGGAGCACATGATCCCGAACGGTTCACTCTCCTGCCTGCAGCTCTTCTTCCCGGATCCCTGGCACAAGAGCCGTCACCACAAGCGCCGCATCGTACAGCCTGCATTTGCCCAGGATATTCGCCAGAAGCTGGCCATCGGTGGCGTGTTCCACATGGCGACCGACTGGGAAAACTATGCCGAGCATATGCTGGAAGTGATGAGCGCCGCCGAGGGTTACGAGAACACCTCTGCCACCGGCAACTGGGTGCCTCGTCCGGACTGGCGTCCGCTGACCAAATTTGAACAACGTGGCCACCGTCTCGGCCACGGGGTTTGGGATCTGATTTTCAAGCGTGTCAGCTAAGCTGGCACGTCAACACACCTAGCGTATCAACTAACTTGAGGAGCTATCATGGCCAATCGTAGCCGCCGCCTGCGCAAGAAACTGCGCGTCGATGAATTCCAGGAAATGGGTTTCGACATCAGTTTCAACTTCCCGGTCGGCACTGCCGAAGAGACCATCGATGCGGTAGTCGATGCGATGATCGATGAGGTTGTTGAACCCCGTAAACTGGCTTTTGCCGGCTCCGGTCACTTGGCCTGGGAAGGGATGATCTGCACCCAGCAACTGGGCAAGTGTACCGAAGAAGACCGCGCTGCCGTCAAATCCTGGCTGGAAGGCAAGGGGATGGAAGCCGTGGTCGTTACCGAGCTGTTCGACCTCTGGTACGGTGAACCGGCCTGATACAAGGCTGCCGCATCTGGCGCCTTGTTGTGGGTAACTGAAAAATCCCGCCGCTGGCGGGATTTTTGTCAGTGGGGATGGGATCTCCACCGCTGTTTTAGTCATGGAATCGCTTATTGCTTATGGTGTTGTCATCCGAATTACTGGCCAGCATCCTTGAAGAGGTGCGCCCGTTGCTGGGACAAGGCAAGGTGGCCGACTACATTCCGGCACTAGCTCAGGTACCGGCCGATCGGCTGGGTATCGCAGTCTGTACCGTCGAGGGGGAGTTGTTCACCGCCGGTGACGCTTTTGAACCCTTCTCCATCCAGAGTATCTCCAAGGCCCTGAGCCTGACCCTGGCACTCACTCTCTATCAGGAGGAGGAGATCTGGGCCCGTGTTGGCAAGGAGCCCTCCGGCCAGCCCTTCAACTCGCTGGTGCAGCTCGAGTTCGAGCAGGGGATCCCCCGCAACCCCTTTATCAATGCCGGGGCGCTGGTGGTGAGCGATCTGCTGGAGACCCGCCTTACTGCGCCGCGTCAACGTACCCTTGAGCTGGTGCGCCGCCTTTCCGGTAATCCGGCCATCATGGCGGATCAGGTGGTCGCCCGCTCCGAATATCAGCACTCTGCCCGCAACGCCGCCATTGCCTATCTGATGAAGGCCTATGGCAACTTCGAAAACGAAGTGGACAAGGTGCTGCAAAGCTACTTCAATGCCTGTGCCATCCGCATGAGCTGCGTCGATCTGGCGCGGGCATTCATCTATCTGGCCAACCGTGGTGTGCCACTGGGCGAGAGCGTGCCGCTGCTGCCTGCCCGCACCACCAAGCAGGTCAACGCCCTGCTCGCCACCTGCGGTCTCTATGATGAGGCGGGCGATTTTGCCTATCGTGTCGGCATGCCGGGCAAATCGGGTGTCGGCGGCGGTATCATCGCCCTGATCCCGGGCGAGCTCTGCGTCTGTGTCTGGTCGCCGGAGCTCAACAAAGCCGGCAACTCGCTGGCGGGCACGGCGGCGCTGGAGCTGCTGGCCGAGCGGCTGGGTCGCTCCATTTTTTAACCTTGTTCACTATGAATCGAGAAATCACCATGAAACGACATCTTCGCTTCCTGCAGGCCGCGCTGGCGACCTTACTGCTCTGGTGTGCCCTGCCCGCCGTGGCAGGGGAGTTGCCACCGCTTTCGCTGGCCGATGCCAAGGCCAAACAGGCTGTCATTCTGGATACCCGCGCCAGCTACTTCTATCAGGGGTGGCCGATGGAAGGGGAGAAGCAGGGCGGCCATGTGGCGGGCGCCGAGAACCTCTCTGCCGAGTGGAAATACAGCGATGAAGAGTGGCCAAAGGCCCTCGAGATCAAGGGGCTGAAGGCCGATCGTCCGGTTGCCCTCTACGGTGCGTCCCGTGAAGTGGCCGAGGTGGCCCGTTTGCTGCGCAAGCAGGGGATCAAGCAGCTGTTCGAGTTGCAAGGCTGGCAAGCCGCACCGCGCGAGTCGCTGGCACGCTGGCAGCAGCTGGTCTATCCGCGCTGGTTGGCTGACCTGCAAGAGGGCAAGCCGGTTGCCGCGGCGCCCAAGGGTGACTGGAAGCTGTTTGAAGTGGATTGGGGTTCACCCAAGGCCTACCTCATCAGCCACATCCCGGGGGCCGGTTATATCGATACCAACAGCCTCGAAGAGGAGCCGCTGTGGAACAAGGTCTCTGACGAAGCGCTCAAGAAGCTGTTGCTGGACAACGGCATCCGTCACGACACCACCGTCATCCTCTATGGTCGCAACACCATGGCGGCTGCCCGTGCCGCGCATCTGATGATGTATGCGGGGGTGGAAGATGTGCGCCTGCTGGACGGTGGTCTGGATGCCTGGTTTATCCAGCACCTGCGTACCGAAACCGGTCTGCCCAACAAATATGAGCCGGTGAAGGAGTTTGGCGTGGCCATTCCCGCTCACCCCGAGTACTACACCACGTTAAGTCAGGCAAAAGAGCTGCTCAAGCAGCCCGATAGCGCACTGGTCAGCGTGCGTACCTGGGACGAGTTTGTCGGCAACACCTCAGGTTACAGCTACATCAAGCCGAAGGGCGATATCCCGGGGGCCAAGTGGGGTCATGGTGGCGTCGATGCCAACAGCATGAGCGACTTCCACAACCCGGACGGCACCATGAAGCCGGCCCGCGAGATCCTCGCCATGTGGGACCAGTGGAATATCGAGCCAACCCAGCAGGCGGCGTTCTACTGCGGTACCGGCTGGCGCGCCTCCGAGGCTTTCTTCTACGCCTGGCTGATGGACTGGAAACAGATCAGCGTCTACGACGGCGGTTGGTACGAGTGGAGTTCCGATCCCAAGAACCCGACCGTGACCGGTGAGCGTCAGCCTGCCAAGTCATGATTGCGTTCTTGCGCTGAAAAGAAGAGGCCGGACAGAGATGTCCGGCCTTTTTCATTGCGCTCGCCACCCTGCCAGATAACTAGGCTAAGTCGCTGATTATTGACGGCGATCCCGCTTTGCTCATCGCGCCATCCCGTGCCGTGCGATTGAACTAGGCTTCAAGAAACATCCTCGTGGTGAGGATGATCGCAGAAGAGGCCGCAATGAAAAAACTGATGATGATCCTGGTGTGTGCCCTGGGGCTGGTGGCATGCAGCTCCCAATACATCATGAGCACCAAGGATGGCAAGATGATCACCACAGAGAGCAAGCCCAAGCTGGATGAGAGTACCGGCATGTATCGCTATTACGATCATGAAGGGCGTGAGGTGATGATCAAGAAAGATGACGTGACCCAAATCATGGAACGCTAAGCGCTCTCTTGCCGCAAGGGCCGCTATCTGCGGCTCTTCTCTTTTGGCCGAAAAGTCGCGCTGTTTTCTCTGTTGATCCCCGCACATTCGCAGCAAATTCAGCCGTGATACAGCTTCCGTTATGGTTTAACCCTTATCATCACACTCCATTTTTTATTGGAGGTGTTATGTCCTTGATGTCTATCTGGAATTCCCGTTTTTCTGCACGCAGCTTGCTGGGTGGTGTCTTGCTGGTGGTGGCGTCAGCCAGCCATGCCGGTGACGATCAGTTCACGCTGGGGCGGACTATTTTGCTGGGAGCCGGTGATCATGGTGCGACAATTCCTTTGGTGGTTTGCCGTCAGACCAAATATATCAAGGTGAAGGCGGAGCGTGATTTGACCCTGGATCGGGTGGTGGTGACCTATGGTGGTGATCGTACCAAGACCATTCGTTTCGATCGGGAAATGAGCAGTGATAAAGAGACCGAGTGGAAATCACTGGGCTCGCGCCGTTGTGTGAAAAAAATCGAAGTGTACGGTAATTCAGAGCGCAGCAAAGCGGGCGTAAAAGTATTCGGCCGCAAATAATTGATGTGGTTTTTCTGCGCAGACAGATGAGTTAAAAATAATGGCGAGCCGTGGCTCGCCATTATTTTTTATGGTCGGGTTCGCTATTTTTTCGGCCGAAACGGCTTGATGACAGTTTCATCGCACTCGAGATACGGCCCTTCCATCAAATCGATACAGTAGGGGATGGCGGGGAAGACTGCATCCAGACACTCGCGGATCGATTTGGGCTTGCCCGGCAGATTGACGATCAGGGTATCGTCGCGCAGTCCGGCTGTCTGGCGCGATAAAATGGCAGTCGGCACAAACTTGAGGGATTCGGCCCGCATCAGCTCGCCAAAGCCAGGCATCATGCGATCACATACCGCCTCGGTCGCTTCCGGCGTGACATCCCGCTTGGCCGGACCGGTGCCGCCTGTGGTGACGATGAGACAGCACTGCTCCTCATCCGCCAGCCGGATCAGGGTCGCTTCAATCTGCTCCTGCTCATCGGGGATCACCTGATAGACAGGTTCCCACTCCGAGATCAGATAAGCGTTCAGGGTGTCGATGATGGCCTTGCCGGAGAGGTCTTCATAGATGCCCGCGCTGGCGCGATCGCTGACGGTGACGATACCGATTTTTGCCTTGCTCATGGTCTGCTCTTGAATGTCCGATAAAAGTGGCAATTAAAATAACATAATCAGTGAGATATGTTAAACCGTCAGGAGATGACGCGGGTCGGTGAGGAAGAATAAAGTGTCGAATGAAGCAAAATAAGGCCACCCGGATTTTTATTTGCAATAAAAAACAGAAAATCACAACCTAAAATGTATAAGTGTTTTATCTCGCCTGACTTAAAAACAATCGCTTGTTTCCAAACACAATTAAAATAGATAGACACCCTCGTAGTGACCATTGTCCGGTTTAGTCGCCAGTGGATGGATTGAACCCTTTTTAGCCGCGTCGTATATACAGATTTATATGGCTGGGACGTGATGGTGTGGTACCGCAGTGTGTTGCCAGCAATAGTCGCCAAGGAGGGCATATGGAGTTGCCTGATTTTGACACCCTGAAGGAGTTGGCTGCGAGTGAGCCCTCCCGGCTGGATGCGATTCTGGAGCAGCAGATCGACCAGTTGATGGCCCGTGCGAGCCCCGATCAGCAGCGCCGTCTGCGCGGGTTGCAGTTCAAGATTGATGGTCAGCGCCGTCTTGCGAAAAACAATCTTGATAGCTGTATCCGGATTACCAACATGATGCGGGAATCTTTTTATTTGATGCGCAGCGAAATGAGCCAGTTCAGAGAAGAGGGGGACCCTCCGCCTGAAAGCGATGGCAGTGGTAAAATAATCCATCTGACGGACTATCGACGTCGCAAATAATCTGCAATAACCCCCTTGGTTGATATTTCAGCCAAATCGGTGAGGCCATGATAAAGGGAATTGCTGGCGACCTGATTGTTATGGTTTTTAATGTTAGTCGTAATGTATTTGTGATGTAACTTCTTTTCTCCTTCTTGTAATAACTAATTAGTCAGGTTGTGATAGGGGTGGATGAATAACAGTAAAAGTTAGGCTAATATGGCCGAAATTTTTATTGCTACGACTCGAAGGGATTATGAGAAGTATCACACCAAGACGGGTGTTGTCGCGGGAGCAACAGACAGAGATCACCCGCATTATCGTCAAGGTGGGTCAGATGTTGGCCCAGTTCGGGGCGGAGAGCCGGATCATCGAGCAGACCACGGTGCGGCTGGGGATGGCGCTGGGGCTGGAGAGTGTCGAAATGGCCATCTCTTCCAGTGCCATCGTGCTCACCAGTCTCTATCAGGGGGGTTGCGTCACCACTACCCGGCGGGTGCGCGAACATGGCATCAATATGCAGGTGGTGTGCGAGATCCAGCGGATCTGCATCATGGCGGAAAAAGAGCTGATCGGTGCCCGTGAAGTGCGCCAGCGGCTCGAGGCCATCGCCCCCTTCCACTATCACCCCTGGCTGGTGGTCCCCATGGTGGGGCTCTCCTGTGGCGCCTTTAGCCTGCTGTTTGGCGGTGATTGGCCCATCTTCCTGGTGACCTGTTTCTCGTCTGCCGTGGCGATGCGGGTGCGCCAGCTGATGGCCCGCCATCACCACAGCCCGCTCATCAACTTTGCCGCCACCGGCTTTATTGCCACCTTGCTCTCCTCCAGCGCCACCTTCTTCAACTGGGGTGACCAGCCCTATCTCGCCATGGCGGCCAGCGTGCTGCTGCTGGTGCCGGGCTTTCCGCTGATCAATGCGGTCTCCGACATGGTTAAGGGCTACTTCAACATGGGCTTGGCCCGCTGGGGGACTGCGACCCTGCTGACCATCAGCGCCGCCATAGGTATCATTTTGGCCATGTCGGTCACCGGTATCTGGGGGTGGAAAGTATGATGGACTTACTCTGGCTACTGGCCAAGGATGCCTTCTGGTCCTCCATTCCAGCGGTGGGGTTTGCCATGCTGTTCAACGTGCCACCACGGATGCTGAAGTATTGCGCCATGGGCGGCGCGCTGGCCCACAGCTTGCGTACCCTGCTGATCCACTACGGCATGCCCATTGAGTGGGCGACGCTGGCGGCGGCGACCACGGTCGGCTTTGTCTGCGTCTACTGGTCGCGCCGTCTGCTGGCACCGCGTCCGGTGTTCAGCGTGGCTTCCATCATTCCGATGATCCCGGGCAGTTATGCGTTCAAGACCATGATTGCGGTGGTGGAGCTCAACATCAACGGCGTGACCATGGAGTTGATTCAGAGTGCGGTGGAGAACGGCCTCAAGGCGCTCTTTATCGTCGGTGCCCTCAGTTTCGGTTTGGCGATCCCCTCTCTGGTCGTGTACCGTAACCGCCCCATAATCTGACAGACGGTGAGAGGCCCCATGAAGATTTCCATGATTGCCGCCATGGCCCACGACAGGGTGATCGGCAAGGACAACCAGATGCCCTGGCATCTGCCTGCCGATCTGGCTCACTTCAAGCGTGTCACCCTCGGTAAACCGGTATTGATGGGGCGCAAAACCTTCGAATCCATTGGTCGACCGCTACCCGGACGGCGCAATCTGGTGATCAGCCGCAATCCCGACTATCAGGCCGAGGGCATTGAGGTGGTGGGCTCCGTCGAGGCGGCGCTGGCGCTGTTGGCAGGTAGCTCGGTGGAGGAGTTGATGGTGATCGGTGGCGGTCATCTCTATGCCGAGATGTTGCCGAGCGCGGATTGTCTCTACCTGACCCGCATCGATCTGGCGGTGGAGGGTGATACCCGTTTCCCCGCTTTTGACGATGGTCAGTGGCAACGCGTTGATTGCGAGAGCCACCCTGCCGATGAAAAGAACCCGCACCCTTATAGCTTCGAGACCTGGCAGCGCCGCTGACGGACGAATGCCAATGGGCAAATAACAACAAGGGCATCTTCGGATGCCCTTGTTGTTCTGTTGGGTTTTCAAGACGGGATTAGATGCCTGAGCCGTCGTTCTCGCCATTTTCCTCGTGCAAACCGCACTCGCGCTTGAGGCCGAAGAAGCGGGTCTGCTCCTCGCTCATGCCCGGCTCCCACTTGGCGGTGGTGTGGACATCGCCCACCGAGAGATAACCCTGCTCCCACAGCGGGTGGTAGGGGAGGTCGAACTCCTTGAAGTAGTAGAAGACATCCTTGTTGCTCCAGTCGATCACCGGCAGGAACTTGAAGCGGCCGCGCTGGATGCCCAGCACCGGCAGCTTGCCACGGCTGCCGGACTGCTCCCGGCGCAGGCCGGAGAACCAGGTCTGGGCCCCCAGCTCACGCAGGGCGCGGTCCATCGGCTCTACCTTGTTGAGCTGGTTGTAGCGGGTGATCCCCTCCACCCCCTGCTCCCACAAGAGGCCAAATCGTGCCTCCTGCCAGGCAGGGCTGAGCTCGGCCCGATAGATCTTGAGATTTAGCGCGAGGCGCTCGGTCAGCTCGTCGATAAAACGGTAGGTCTCCGGGAACAGATAACCGGTATCGGTCAGCACTACCGGCACGTCGGCCCGCTCGCGGCTTACCAGATGGAGCATCAGCGCCGCCTGAATGCCGAAGCTGGATGAGAGCACATGCTCCCCCGGCAGATTTGCCAGGGCCCAGCGCACCCGCTCGGGGGCACTCATGGTATCCAGCTCCCGGTTGAGGGGCGCCAGCGCCTCGGTCTGCTCTTCACGGCCGAGGGCCAGCAGTGCCTGCAGGTCAAGGCGGCCATCTTCAGTGACATTAAGCGGCAGATTAAGCGGCATAGAAGTCCCTCGCAGAATCGATAACGGGGGCAATTACCCCAACCCGGATCACGAAGTCGCCGAAGCACTCACCCTGATTTCGCTCGGTGGCCCAGCGGCCGATCAGCGCGTCGAGTTCGGCCAAAATCTGCTGCTCGGTGATGTTCTCCTGATAGAGGCGCGGAATGCGGGTCCCCTCCAGGTTGCCCCCCAGATGGAGGTTGTAGCGGCCGGGCGCCTTGCCCACCAGACCCACTTCCGCCAGCATGGCGCGGCCGCAGCCGTTGGGGCAACCGGTGACACGGAAGATGATGGCGTCATCCGCCAGCCCATGTTTGGTGAGCAAGCCCTCGATGTCGGTGACAAACGCTGGCAGCATGCGCTCCGCCTCGGCCATCGCCAGCGGGCAGGTGGGCAGGGCCACACAAGCCATGGACTGCTTGCGTTGCTCGCTTACGCCGTCATCCAGCAGGCCGTATTGGCGTGCCAGCCCTTCGATCCGGGCCTTCTCGCTGGCAGGCACCCCGGCGATGATCAGGTTTTGGTTGGCGGTCAGGCGAAAATCCCCCTGATGCACCTTGGCGATCTCCAGCATGCCGGTTTTGAGCGGCTTGCCCGGGAAGTCAAGCAGGCGGCCATTCTCGATAAACAGGGTGAGGTGGTGCTTGCCGTCGATCCCCTCGACCCAACCGAAGCGATCGCCACGGCTGGTGAACTCATAGGGGCGAACCGGCCCGAACTGGATGCCAGCGCGACTCTCCACCTCGGCCTTGAAGGCTTCGACGCCAACCCGTTCAAGGGTGTACTTGGTCTTGGCGTTCTTGCGGTTTACCCGGTTACCCCAGTCGCGCTGGGTGCTGACCACGGCGGCGGCCACCTCCAGCACGTGGGAGAGCGGAATAAAGCCAAAGTCGCTCGCCTTGCGCGGATAGGTGCTGGTGTCGCCGTGGGTCATGGCCAGCCCCCCGCCCACCAGCACGTTGAAGCCTACCAGCTTGCCGTGTTCGGCAATGGCCACGAAGTTGAGATCGTTGGCGTGGATGTCAACGTCGTTGTGGGGCGGGATGACCACAGTGGTCTTGAATTTGCGCGGCAGGTAGTTGGAGCCCAGGATCGGCTCCTCGTCCTGCCCCAGTTTTTCACCGTCCAGCCAGATCTCCACGTAGGCACGGGTCTTGGGCAGCAAGTGTTCGGATATCTTCTTGGCCCACTCGTAGGCCTCCTGATGCAGCTCGGATTCCACCGGGTTGCTGGTGCAGAGCACGTTGCGATTCACATCGCCGGCGGTGGCGATGGAATCGATGCCGGTGCTGTTGAGGGTCTGGTGCATCAGCTTGATGTCGCGCTTCAATACCCCGTGGAACTGGAAGGTCTGACGGGTGGTCAGGCGGATGCTGCCGTAGAGGCTGTGCTCTTCGGCGAACTTGTCGATGATCTGCCACTGGGCCGGGGTGATGATCCCACCCGGCAGGCGGGCACGCAGCATGACGTTGTGCAGCGGCTCCAGCTTCTGGGCAGCGCGCTCCGGGCGGATGTCACGGTCATCCTGCTGATACATGCCGTGAAAGCGGATCAGCTGGAAGTTGTCGCCGTTGAAGCCGCCGGTGAGCGGATCCTGCAGATCTTGCTCAATGGTGCCGCGCAGGAAGTTGCTCTCGCGCTTGAGGCGCTCGTTGTCGGCCAGCGGCCCTTCGACCGGTCCCGCTTTTGGGTGAGAAAGAGGTTGTTTGCTCATCAATAGACATCCCTTTGATAACGTTTGGCACGACGCAATTCGCTCAAATACTCTTCTGCTTCCTCACGGCTCTTGTGGCCGTGTTCGGCAATCACTTCCAGCAGGGCCTCCTGTACATCCTTGGCCATCTTGTTGGCGTCACCACACACATAGAAGTGAGCGCCTGCTTCCAGCCACTGGTAGAGCTCAAGCCCTGCCTCGCGCAGGCGGTCCTGCACATAAATCTTGTTGGCCTGATCCCGGCTGAAGGCTAGCGAGATCTTCGACAGCAGCCCCGATTTCACATAACGCTGCCACTCCACCTGATAGAGGAAATCCTGGGTAAAGTGGGGGTTGCCGAAGAAGAGCCAGTTCTTGCCTTCCGCGCCCTGAGCTTCCCGCTCCTGCATAAAGGCGCGGAACGGGGCGATGCCGGTGCCCGGGCCCACCATGATGACGGGTGTGTCGGGGTTTTGCGGCAGGCGGAAGTTGTCGTTGTGCTCCACGAATACCCGCACCTCGCCATCCTCAATCAGCCGATCTGCCAGATAGGAGGAGGCTGCGCCAGAGCGCACTGTGCCATCTTCCTGTGGGTAGCGCACCACGCCGACGGTCAGGTGTACCTCCTCTTCCACTTCGCTTTGGGCGGAGGCGATGGAGTAGAGGCGCGGGGTGAGGGGTCGCAGCAGGCCAACCAGCTGCTCGGCCGTGAGGGCGGTCGGGAAGCGTTTCAGTACATCCACCACTTGGGCAGAGGCGACCAGTGCATTGACCTGGGCCTTGTCGCCAGCCAGATCTTTGAGCGCTGCGTTCTCCGATATGTCAGCGAGTCCTGTGATAAAGCCGCCGTGCAGCCGGGTCAGTTCGAAGTGACCGGTCAGGGCGGTGCGCAAGGTGCCGTGGGCTGTGGCTTCATCACCAGATAGGCCGGTCAGGGCCAGCACTTCCCCTACCAGGTCGGCGTCGTTGTCGAACCAGACACCGAGGGCATCACCCGGTTGATAGGTGATGCCGGAGTCGGCCAGATTGATCTCGATATGGCGGATATCCTTGGTGGAATCCCGGCCGGTGATCTTCTGATTGACCGACAGGCGGGCAGGGAAGGGATTCTCCTTGCTGTACTGGCTGTGGCCAACCGCCTGCTGCACCGCGCTGGCTACGCTGCTGGCAGCACCGATAGAGAGCGTCGTGGCAATGGCATTGAGTGCCTGTTCGCCCCACGACTTGGCTGCATCCTGATAATCCACATCGAGGCTGGCGAGCTCATAAATGCGCTCGGCCCCAGCGGTGGCGAGGAAGTTGTCAAAATCTTTGCCGGTCTGGCAGAAAAATTCGTAGGAGCTGTCACCCAGCCCCAGTACCGCGAACTTGAGCCCGTCCAGCTTGCCAATCTTGCCTTTTTTAAGTTGCTCGAACAGATCGACGGCGCTTTCAGGTGGTTCACCCTCCCCGTAAGTGCTCACTACCACCAGCAGGTGACTCTCTTTCTTGAGCTGCTTGGGTTTGTAGTCGGCCATCGATGCGAGGGTGACCGGTAGGCCGCGGGCCTCGGCCTGCGCCTTGATGGCAGTGGCGACCCCTTTGGCGTTGCCGGTCTGGGAGCCGTAGAGAATGGTCAGGCTGCCGCTGGGCGCAGCCACGGCGGCGCTGGCTGCAACGCTCTGCTGACCGGTCTGGGAGAGGCCGTAGAGATATCCGCTCACCCAGGCCAGTTGCTGGGTATTGAGGGTCGAGAGTACCTGACCCAACTGACGTTGCTGCTCGTCAGAGAGAGGGGAGAGGTTGAATGGGGAATCCTTCAATTGCATCACACGCGTCTTCCATGGTCTGATTTTTGGCCAGATTAAAGGGCGTGTTGGCTAACAACAAAGAATAAAAATATCTTCTTTATTCCATTATTGAATTTATAAAGTGATTTGGCGGTAAAGAAGATAGAAAAACGCCCCGCTGTTGCGGGGCGTTTTCAAGCTATCGCGCTCGGGATGGATCCCGGCGGGCATGAACCTTACTTCTGCGGACGCAGGGCCGGGAACAGAATGACGTCACGG
>OLFS01000018.1_pt1 | contig 154222 bp, 138 predicted proteins | sample 1605491 | NCBI WGS metagenome assembly OLFS01 (sample SAMEA3888921, study PRJEB22519) | human gut metagenome | biome: human gut; feature: human-associated habitat; material: faeces | place: Denmark | collected 2011 | reverse complement strand
AGCGGGTGGGTTATATTTCGCAGGCTTCGCCTGCTCAACAGGGTAAACCGGCTACTTAAAAGGTCCTGTCATTATGCGACAGGACCTTTTTTCAGTCTATATCTTTTATGAGTTCTTCAAAGGCATCGAGTACTTCTTCGATGGTCTTGTTATTGGGGACGCGGTAGTCGGCGGCATTGCGGTAGAGGGCAATGCGTTCGTCATAGAGGTCGTAGACTTTCTGTTTGCCGTCTTTCAGCAAGGGCCGCGTCGATACGTCGACGTCGCTGACGATGTCTTCAGGCGAGCGGTCGAGGAAGAAGACCGTGCCGGTCTTCTTGAAGATGTCCATGTTTTCCGAGCGTTTGACGACGCCGCCGCCGCAGGCTACGACGATGCCCGATTTTTCTGCCAGGGACTGGCTGGCCCGGACTTCGGCATCGCGGAAGCAGTCTTCACTGACGGCGAAGAGTTCCGGTATGGTCTTGCCTTCCTGTTCGACGATGACGTCGTCGGCGTCGTAGAAATCGCGGCCCAGGCGCTGTGCCAGGGCTTTGCCGAAAGTGGTCTTGCCGCTGCCGGGCATGCCGATGATGATGATGTTCTGTTTATTATTCATAGTAGTGTTCCATCTCCTTAGCGATTTGTTCGATGACCGAGAACGGGATGTCCCGGCCCATCCAGATTTCTTCTGAGCCGATGGCCTGCGCGACGAGCATGTACATGCCGTTCAGGGTCTTGGCGCCGTGACGGCGGGCGGCCTGCAGTATCTGCGTGTCTTTCGGGTTGTAGACGATGTCGACGACGGCTGGGAAAGTGGCGATGATCCGTTCCGATACGGGACAGCCATTGACGTCGGGGAACATGCCGACGGGTGTGCAGTTGACCAGGACGTCGCCGCCTTGGGAATGTTCAAAGTCCTGATAATCGATGGTATCGGCACCGACGGTCTTGGTAAAGGCATCGAATTCCGTCTTCGAGTGAGGATGGCGGGATACGACGGTAATCGACTTGGCACCGCTGTCGGCCAGGTACTGGATGATGGCCCGGGCACCGCCGCCGGAACCGAGGACGACGCAGTCCTTTTCTTTGACGCCGATACCGGCATGGTCCAGGGAGCGGCCGAATCCGCCGTAGTCTGTATTGTAGCCGAAGGTGCCGTGGTCTGTGAAGTGGATCGTATTGACGGCACCGATGATACGGGCTTCGCGGGAAATATCCGTCAAGTACGGCATGACGTCGAGTTTGTAGGGAATGGTGACATTGGCTCCCGTATACCCTTCGTCGCGCAGGCGCTGAAGTTCATTGGGGATATCGTTGCGGTCCATTTCCAGGACGCCGTACTGATGCTGCCCCTCGACCTGTAAGATTTTGAATAATTTTTCGTGGATTGCCGGGGAAGCCGTATGGCCTAACTTAGCCCCGATGACGCCTAATTTCATCTACATTCCCTCCTTGATCGGATACGTAATTCCCTAAGATTTTAAAATAATTGCAGTGTTCTGCCAGGTTATGCAGGACCCGGGTTGTCGCCGGATTGCGCAGGTTGCCCATGACATCGATGTGGAAGAAGTATTCAAAGGGCCGGCCCTTGAGGGGCCGCGATTCCAGATGAGTCATGTTCATGCCGTTATAGAAGAAGTAGCCCAGGACGTGATACAAGGCGCCTGGCCGGTGCTGTGTCGTCAGGACCAGGGTAATCTTGTCAGCCTCTGGGGACTGTTCCATATCGGCGGCGATGATGAAGAACCGCGTATAATTCATGGTATTGTCGTTGATGTGTTCCACCAGGACATCGAGGCCGTACATATCAGCTGCCGTCTTGTTGGCAATGGCAGCGATATGGGGGTCCCCCATTTTTTGAACCTGTTCGGCACTCTGAGAGGTACTGAAATAGGGGTGGAGCTGCCATTCGCCGTGGTGTTTGAGGTAACTCCGGCACTGGTTGAGTCCCTGCGGATGAGAATAGACTTCGCGGATATCTTCGAGTTTCGTCCCTGGCAGGGTCAAGAGGCAATGCTCTACTTTGACGTATTTTTCGCCGACGACGCAGCAGTCGTAACGGTGGATGAGGTCGTATACATCGGTGATGCCGCCAGTCGATGAATTCTCGATGGGCAGGACGCCGTAACGGGCCTGACGGGTAGCGACAGCCTGAACGACATCTTCAAAGTGAGAGCCATAAGCAGGCGAAATATTCTTGCCGGTAAAATAGGACTTCATGGCTTCATACGTATACGAGCCGGGCTGGCCGAAACAGGCGATGTTCAATGGCATATCTTCAGACGCATCCATTACCAGCACCGCCCTTTCTCCGACAGGCAGACGTCGAGGATGGCCCAGGCAGCGGCCGCTTCGACGACGGGAATGGCGCGCTGGACGATGCAGGGATCGTGGCGGCCCTTGATGACGAGGTCGCAGTTTTCCTTCGTGTCCGTGTCGATGGTTTCCTGTTTCTGGCTGATCGACGCCGTCGGCTTGACGGCCAGGCGGAAGACGACGGGCATGCCGTTGGTGATGCCGCCGTTGATGCCTCCGTTGTGGTTGGTCCGGGTCTTGACGGCATCGCCATCGTAATAAAAGGCGTCGTTGGCCTGGGAGCCGCGGAGGTCTGCCAGGGCGAAGCCGTCGCCGAATTCGATGCCCTTGACGGCCGGTACGGAGAACATCATGTGACTGAGCTGGCTTTCGACGGAGTCGAAGAACGGGTCGCCGATGCCGGCAGGAAGACCTGTCACCATACATTCGATGACGCCGCCGACCGAATCGAGGTCGTCCTTGGCCTCCAGGATTTTTTCTTCCATCGGGCCGGCCTGGGCCTTATCGAGGACGGGCAGTGTTTCTTTTTTCAGCGCCTGCAGGGTTTCTGCTGTTTCCCCGGCAGCATCAAAGGGCTTGTCGGCGATGCCGGCTAGGCGCAGGATATGGGAGCCTACAGTGATGCCGTGGCGGGCCAGTATCTGCGAAGCGACGGCACCGGCAAAGACCAGGGGCGCCGTCAGACGCCCTGAGAAGTGGCCGCCGCCGCGGTAATCGTTGAAGCCGCCATAGCGTATCTTGCCGGAGTAATCGGCATGACCAGGCCGCATGATGTGGCGCAGCTGGTCGTAATCCCGCGAGTGCTGGTCACTGTTGCGGATGATAGCGCACAGCGGCGTCCCCGTCGTATGGCCGTTGAAAAAGCCGCTTTGCACTTCAAAGGCATCTTTTTCTGAGCGGGCCGTGGACATTTTATTCTTCCCCGGCGCGCGGCGGGCCATTTCGCTCCGGACGGCGTCCCAGTCGACGACTTCGCCCGACGGCAGGCCGTCGAGGACGGCGCCGATAGAAAGGCCGTGAGATTCACCGAAAATCGTAAGGCTGATCGTTTTTCCAAAGGTATTCATTTTACTCCCCCTCCTTTTGGATGATGCCGCCTAAGGCTTGGAAATCCTGCCAGAATTCCGGATACGATTTGCGGACACATTCGGCCCCTTCGATGCGCAGCGGCTGGCTGCAGCGCTGAGACGCGACGGCCAGGGCCATGGCGATTCGGTGGTCGTTCCAGCCGCTGACCGTACCGCCTGTAAAGCGGCCGACGCCGTGGATGATGAGGCCTTCTGCCTCTTCTTCGACGTCGCCGCCGATTTTGTTGAGTTCCGTAGCCATGGCGTGCAGGCGGTCACATTCTTTCAGCCGCACCCGGCCGGCATGGATGATGCGGGTAATGCCTTTGGCACAGGAAGCCAGGACGGTCAGGACCGGGACCAGGTCCGGGCAGTCTTCGACGTCGATGACCCGGCCAACCAGGTCCGACGGGCAGGCTGTCAATTCCGTCTTGCCTTCGACCTGGCCGCCCATGTCGCGGATGAGGGAGACGATGACTTCGTCGCCCTGGGACGACTTCGACCGCAGGCCCGTGCAGCAGATAGCCCGGCCCAGGCTGCCAGCCGAGAGCCAGAACGCGGCCTGGGAATAATCGCCTTCTACGACGTAGGTTCCTGGCCGATAGTGCTGGTTGCCGGGAATCCGGTAGGAGCCGTCCCATTCTTTATCGATGACGATGCCGTGCTGGCGCAGGCAGTCGATGGTCATGTCGACGTAGCTGGCCGATTCCAGCGGTGTCGTACTGCGCAGGACCGAGTCGCCGTCGAGAAGGGGCAAGGTCATGAGCAGGCCCGTGAAGAACTGGGAGCTGACATCGCCGGCCAGGGAATACGTCCCGGGCAGCAAGGTCCCCGATACGGTCAGGGGCAGGGCGCCTTCCGTCGTTTCATAAGTGATGCCCTTTTCATCAAAGAGTTCATAATACGGCGTCAACGGCCGTTTGGCCAGGCGGCCTTTGCCGGAAAAAGTAACCTTATTGCCGCTGAGGATGGCGACGGGAATGAGAAAGCGCAAGGTCGATCCCGATTCATTGGCATCGACGGCCAGCGGCTGGCCCTGAGGCTTCAAGCCGCCTTGGACGCGATAGGCAGCCCGTCCGGGATGAGGCGATACGACAGGCGTAATGGCGGCCCCTAAGGCCCGCAGGATATCACACGTCGCTTCGATGTCCTGGGATAAGGAAATGTTGTCGACCAGGCTTTCCCCTTCGGCCAGGGCCGCGCAGATGAGGTCGCGGTGGCCGATGCTTTTGGAAGAGGGCGCTTCTACCGTCCCTTGTAAGGTATGTGGTGTAATGATGACATTCATTGGGCGTCCTTCTTTCGGATGTATTTCGGCAGGTCTTCCGCAGCCAGCGGCAGCAGGCGGCCCTTGCCGATTTCTTTGAGGATGATGAGGGTCATGTGATTGCCGCGCATCTTCTTATCGTTGCTGATGTAAGGAATGAGGTCTTCGGCCGACGCATCGACATCAGTGGGCAGGCCGTACTGTTCGAGGACCTTGCGCAGCCGCGCCGTCGTCCCGGCTTTCGTCAGACCCATGGCTTCGGTGACGCCGGTCAGCATGGACATGCCGGCAGCGACGCCTTCGCCGTGAGTGTAGTGGCCGAAACCGTAACAGCCTTCGATGGCATGGCCGATGGTATGGCCGAAGTTGAGGATCATGCGTTCGCCCATATCGAGGACATCCCGTTCGACGAGGTCGGCCTTGCTCTTACAGCAGCGTTCGATGATTTCTTCCCAATGCTCGAAGATAGACTGGTCATCGAGTCTCTCTAAGAGTTCAAAGAGGGCCAGGTCGCGGATGCAGCCGTATTTGATGACTTCGCCCATGCCGTCATGGATGAAGCGTTTGGGCAAGGTCTGTAAAAGGGTCGGGTCGATGAGGACGCCTTTGGGCTGGTAGAAATTGCCGGCCTGGTTCTTGCCGCTGGGAAGGTCGATGCCGACTTTGCCGCCGACACTGCTGTCGACTTGGGAGATGATCGTCGTCGGAATCTGGATAAAGGGAACGCCGCGCAGGAAGGTCGCTGCCGCGAAGCCGCCGAGGTCGCCAGTGACGCCGCCGCCGAAGGTGATGACGTAGTCGCTGCGGGTAATGCCGGAATCAGAGAGCTGCTGATAGAGGTCGAGGAGCGTCGCCGCGCATTTATGTTCTTCCCCGGCCGGGAAGACCAGGCGGTGGACGCGGAAGCCGGCGCCGGTCAGGGCCGTTTCCAGCCGCTGTCCGTAGAGGGCATCGACGTTCGAGTCGGTAATGACGGCCAGGGTCCGCGATTTCGTCAGGTTGCGGATATAATCGCCAGCCCGGTCGAGAAGGCCATTTTCAATATGGATATCATAAGAGTCTTTTCCTAAATCAACGTGAATGTGTTTCATGAACTAATTCCCTTCTCCGCATAGCGGCTTGCTGTAAAAAACGGGTCATCCCTTGGGCATCTTCTTCGGCCAGCATGGTCGAGAAAGATTGCAGGGCTGCGCTGAAGCGGTTGATTTCATACAAGAGGTTGTCTTTATTGGATAAGAACAGCTTGGTCCACAGCGGCGCATTGATGTCGGCAACCCGCGTCCCATCGCGGAAACTGCCGGCTACAAAATACTTGGTCAGCGTATTCATGGATTCGCTGTTGACCAGGGCCGTCGCCAGGACGTGGGGCAGGCTGCTGGTATAAGCGATGAAGCGGTCGTGGTCTTCCGGCGTCACGCGGACGACGTGGGAACAGCCCAGGGCCATGGCCATATTCTTCACAGCCCGGATATGGTCTTCGTCGTTGCCCGCCATGGGGACGAGGATATAATTGGCACCGTTGAAGATATCGGCACTGGCCATGGCATACCCCCGGCCTTCACGGCCTGCCATGGGGTGACCGGGCACGAAATCGACGCCTTCCGGGAGAAGAGCGGCAATGGCCGCCGCTGTATCCCCTTTGATACCGGCTACGTCCGTCAAGACCGCCCTCGGTGCAAAGAAGGCTTTATTTTCTGCCAGGAATCGTATCATCACATCGGCGGCCGTACAAAAGATGACCAGATCCGCCTGCTTCAATGCCTTACTGCCAGCCGTATAGATTTCATCGACCATGCCTTCCTGCTTAGCCTGGTGGAGGGCTTTTTCATCGGGATCGATGGCGATGATATGTCCGACGCCGATGCGCCGCAGGCCGCGGGCATAGGAACCGCCGATGAGGCCCAGGCCGACGATGGCCACAGTCTGTTTCGTATTAAAACCACTAGCTTCCTTATCCATGATTGTCTCCCCCTGTATCCCTTATATTTCCCGGCCGACGACGGGTGCCAGTTTGCGGAGCGAATCCATGAGGTCGGCGAACATGGCCGGCGTAATCGACTGAGCGCCATCGCACCAAGCCTTGTCCGGGTCGTTGTGGACTTCGATCATCAGGCCGTCAGCACCGGCAGCGACGGCGGCTTTGGCCAGGTCGGCTACCATCCAGCGCTTGCCCGTCGCATGGCTCGGGTCGACGACGATGGGCAGGTGGCTCTGGCGTTTGACGGCCAGGACGGCACTCAAGTCGAGGGTGTTGCGGGTGTACGTTTCAAACGTCCGGATTCCCCGTTCGCAGAGGATGACGTTGTGGTTGCCTTCGGCCATGATGTATTCAGCCGACATGAGCCATTCTTCGATGGTCGCGCTCAGGCCCCGTTTGAGCAGGACCGGCTTGCGCGTCTTACCGACGGCTTTGAGGAGGTCGAAGTTCTGCATATTCCGGGCCCCGATTTGGATGATATCGACGCCATCTTCGAGGAAAACCGGCAGTTTGTCGGCCGACATGATTTCCGTAATGACCGGCAGTTTCGCCTTGCGGCCGGCGTCGCGGAGCATGTCGAGGCCCTTGTTGCCTAACCCCTGGAAGGAGTACGGCGAAGTACGCGGCTTGAAAGCACCGCCGCGGAGGATGTTGGCACCGGCCTTGGCGACGTCGCAGGCGACGCCTTCGATCTGGTCCGGCGTTTCAATGGAGCAGGGACCGGCGATGACGGCCAGTTTCTTGCCGCCAATGGTCACGCCGCTGTTGCCGACGGGAATGACCGAATCCTGGGGATGGAACGCCCGGCTGGCCCGTTTGTACGGGACTTCGACACGCATGACCTTGTCGACGCATTCATAGCTCTGTATCTGTTCGACATCGACGACTTCCGTATTGCCGACGAGGCCCATGACAGTCTGGCGGGCGCCTTTACTGATATCGACCTGCAGGCCCTTGGCCTTGATGGCATCAACTAATTTTTTCGCTTCTTCTTTCGGTGTGTTCGCTTTCAATACAATGATCATAACTTCATTTCCTCCATTCCAGCAACAAAAAAAGCAGGCTCACATGAGCCTGCTTCTAAGATTCTCGTTTATCGCCTTTTCCTCGCGTCCTGCTTAGGCAGCCATAGCCGGCTGGCACGGAAAAGGTGGAAGTCTTCTCATGCTTACATCGGTCTTATTGAATTCGTCGTAGCAAAAATAACCAGCGCTAAAATACAGGTAGCCCCAGCTAAAATAAGTAAAGACGTATTCAATTACCTGATGTAAGAATGACGTGTTCATAGGAATCTCCTTGTGCAACATTTAAAAATTCGTTGTCGTCATTGTATACCCCGGGGAAATAATTGTCAAGGTAAAAAAACAGGGATTCTCTGTATAGATATGAGAATCCCCGTGGACAATCGTTTTACTGACGGATATATTGTATACTATTTTTGCATATCATCTATGCCTTTTACCAAGAAGGCGGAATGGCTGTCGTGACGACGCGGAACGTATAGCCCTGCCCTTTCAGGAGATGGATGATGTCCGGCAGGGCGTCGACGGTCGCACCGTGGCCATAGGCATCGTGCATGAGGATGACCAGATGGCGATGGAGATAGGGCCGCAATTGCAGCTGCTGCTTGATGTTTTCCACTTCTTTATCGGCTGTCTTGCCCGTCCCGTCGGCATCGCCGGTCAAGGCATTCCAGCCGACTTCGATATAGCCGATGTTGTTGATAGCCGTCCAGAAGTCCTTGGTGAAGTGCCCTTCCGTACCGCCAGGAGCACGGGAAATGATGGGCCGGACGCCGAGAATCTTATAAATTTCTTCTTCTGTCTGCAAGAGCTCGTCCGTGTAGGCCTTGGGCGAAACGTATATTTTCTTATAATCATGCGTATACGAATGGACGCCGATGGCATTGCCGGACTGGTAGATTTTCTTGACCACATCAGGGTAGCGGACGACATTCTGGCCGGTCAGGAAGAAGGTAGCATGGATGTTTTCCTTTTTCAGGATATCCAGGATGCGCGACGTATTCTTATCGTTCGGGCCGTCGTCAAAGGTCAGGTAGACGACGTTGTCACCATAATAATAATCCCGCGTCTTGCCGTATGTCGTGGGCAGGCCCTTTTCCTGACGCTGCCGGGTCGTATATTTATCGTACACCGGTTTATCATTATCGACAGGAGGCAGGGAGAAATCATCGCCGATCAGAGCTACGTCAGGCTTGCTGGAAAGAACCTGCGGTACCGGGATATGCCGGGCTTCGGCCGCTGCCATGACGCGGTCGCGGTCGAAATTCAGGAAGAGCCCCAGCGAAGCCAGGAAGAAAAGTAAGATACATCCCAAAAACAGTCTGCCTTTTTGTTTCATTTTTGCTTACATCCGTTTCTTTTTGACATTACCATAGTGAATATACTGGCGTATCGTACACGTTTCCCGATAGCCATCGGCCAGGACGCTGGCCGTCAGGTCGAAGTCTTCCAAATCGTCGAGGAGGGCTTCGGTCATGCGGTGCTGGACGGCATTATAGCCCGTGCAGAAGAGGATCCGCGGGCAGCGCACGCCGCGGAACAGTCCCCGCGGATGCTTGATGAGCTTGGCCAGCATGGCCGGCGTGATGACAGCGCCGCAAGGACGGCCCATGATGGCCGCTGCCGTTTCGACGCCTTCGATTTTTTCGGCGCTGATGACGTTGCCCAGCATCTGTAAATTGAGGACACCGATGACGGTATCGCAGGAAGCCGGCAGGGGCACATCGTCTGCCAGCGGGGCCTTGAGCCACTTATTGCCGGCTGCATCGCCTTCGATGAGGATGTACCAGGCTGGGTGGCGCATCTTGATGTCATCGATGACCTTGGGGTCGAGGCCGATATAGCGGTCCTGGTCGTCGAGGCCGGCGAACCACGCCGGGACGTGGCCGGCGGCAATGCGTTCAGCGCAGAAGGCTTCGCCCTTTTCCATATCTTCCGTGCAGATGACGTCAAAGGGTTCGACATTATCGACACGCGTGCTGTCCATGGGAACGATGCTGCTGACCATGATCGGCAGATGACCACCGTGGCCGTAAGTCCCCAGCCGTTCCAATACGGTCGTCTTGCCACCGGCACCGACAATGGCCGTAATGCCGGGTTTCAACATACGTCGCCAACGATTATCTTCAAACATGAAAGTACCCCCTTCTGGAATTCACTTCTTCACAATATAACGATTATAGCCTTTCCAGGCCGATTTGATGAGGCCGCGGACCATATCGATGGTCAGGGCCCGCCGTTCTTCTTCGGAGCAGGTGCCGAAATTGCCGAAATCGAGTTCTTCACTGGCCAGATGGGCCACATTTTCTTTGACGGCCATGCCCTTTTCCGTCAGTTCCTCACTGGCCGAACGGGCAATGGCAGCCAGGCCGGGACGGCCGCCGACGACGATGCACCACGAATCTTCCCGCATGGCGACGGCACCGACCAGATACGGTTCGTCTGCCGGCAGCTTGCGATAGGCTTTATAGGCCGTATAGACGGCTTCTTTGGTAATGGAAATGCCCGTTACCAGTTCACCCATGGGCGGGCAGTGCAAATAGTCATCCAGGCTCATGCAGCCTTTATCCTGCAGCTGTACATCGACGTGGAGGGACAGGAGGATCGGCAGGAGGACGGAAAAAGGAGCTTTCCCCGAAATGACGCCGCCCAGCGTGCCGTAGCGTTGGACGTTTTTATCGGCTACGTCACTGATAGCCTTGCTGATGGCTCCGCCGGCAAACTCCTGGATGACCGGGGAAATCTTGATCTGCCAAAGCGGTGTCATGGCGCCGATGACGATGTCGTCTTCCCGTTCTTCGATATACTGCATCCCGGCTTTCGACAAATCGACAGCCAGGTCATAATGGTCTTTTTTATATTTCAAGCCCTGCGTTCCCGCCAGGAAAACAGCCGACGCAGCCTGCCGATAAGCAGCGTAGGCTGCGGCCGGATTATCCGGGACCAGGGTCGTCGTACTGGTAATCACGATACTGAAAATCTCCTTTCTGCCTAGTTAAGGGACGTCGTCGAAGAACCAGTCTTCCAGGGCCACGTTCGGCCTGTCCTTGTTGAGCAGGAAAGACCCGCCACATTCATCGACGACAGCATCGACAAGGGCGTCGACGCCGATGTCGCTGCACAAATCCATTTCTTCTTTATATAAAAGGATGGGCATGAGAAGTTCCACCGTCGTACCATCGGCCATGGAAACGCCGCCCAGCTGACCTTCAAACTGGACGATGACCAGGCCGGACAGGGCCGTATCCCTGGCAAAAGGCTCATGGCTTTCCGAGTTGGGCAGGAGAAAGCCATAGGACATCCACACATCATGGACGTGCGGGAACCGCCCCAGCTCCATGAGCAGCCAGATGGGCCAGGCTTCTTCATCGTTTAGGGAAATATCCCGGTCCTTGCGGAAGGGCCAATCAGCCGGCAGGATGAGGCAGAGTTCGCCGTAGCCTTCTTTCCCGGTCACAAATTCGCCAGCCGGGTAATGCATGGGAGCGGCACTCATGCCGATGGTATGAAGGAGATAGAAGGGTTCTTCTACCGTAGGATATAAGAGCTCTACGTCCACTGCCAGCGGCGTCCCGTCCGGGTCCTGGAAGACACTCCACTGCCGATGAGGAAAGAGGCTGTGGAAATAAGCCTGGACGGCGCGGCCATATTCCTCGTGAGGCCGCTGTATCTTCAAGGTGTCCATCAAGGAAAAAAAGCGAGGCCATCGATAGGACGTAATCGGTAAGGTACTCATCGAATCCCCCCTTTTCGTTATATTCAGCTTCATTATAACATAAATGAGCCAGCTCTGGGCAACCAAAAAGGGGCGCCGCGAACGCGAAGCCCCTCTCCACTATCATGACGATAGACTTTTTAGCCCTCAGGGTTCGTGCCGGAGGGATTCACTGAATCTCATCGCCTGTTCAATTGACGGGATATATCATATCAATAAATAGGGAAATTGTCAAATCACAGCGCCTTCGGCGCGCCTTGTAAAAGGCAGGACGGTATAGTAGAATAAAGGAGAATAGAACGCACTATATTAACCGCAAAGGGATGACTACATTGAAGGTACGCTGGGTAGAATTAAACCGTTTTGAAGCTGAACTGATCCTCGAATTCGCCTGCCAGCCCAAGGATGCTCCCGTTTCTGCCAGCCTGTGCCGTATGATATACCGCCGTCTCGAAGGCCAGCCGGCACTGGCACAGAACCAGCCGGGACTCCAGGACGGGGAGGCGTAAAAGGCAGCCTCACTCTTCCATCGCTTTTTCTAATCGCGCTGCGATGGCCTTCCCCGTTTCGGTCCGGGCCAGACCGCCATCGGAGGTTTCTTTCAGGGCGACGGGCATGAGGCGGCCGATTTCCGCCATGGCCGCAATGACTTCATCTGGCGGGATGACGCTCTTGATGCCGGCCAGGGCCATTTCAGCAGCCGCCAGGGCTTCGACGGCAAAGACGGCATTGCGCTTGACGCAGGGCACTTCGACCAGGCCCGCTACGGGATCGCAGGCCAGGCCCAGCGTGTTTTTCATGCACAGGGCAAAGGCCTGGAGGATCGTATCGTTATCGCCGCCGGCCATTTCGGCCACGGCCGCTGCCGCCATAGCCGCAGCCGTCCCACATTCGGCCTGGCAGCCGCCGACGGCACCGGCGACAGAGGCATTGCGGGAAACGACGGCGCCGATACCCGCTGCCGTGAACAAAGCATCGACCAGTACGGGACGGGGCGTCTGCATTTCTTCGGCAGCGGCCATCATGACGGCCGGCACGATGCCGCAGGAACCGGCTGTCGGGCAGGCGACGATTTTGAACATCTTGGCATTGGCTTCACTGACAGCCAGGGCATAGACAGCCGCCTTATGCGCCAAAGGGCCCAGTAAATTCGGTGCCTTTTCAGCCAGTTTATGAGCATCGCCGCCGACGAGGCCGCTGACCGATTTCCCCGGGTCCTTCATGCCGGCATCGATGGATTCCTGGAACACATCGAGACGGCTGGCCATGATGGCCCGTACTTTTTCTTCCAGTTCTTCTGACGACTCTACTTCATGACGCACGACGATGTCTGACAGAGTCGTCTTTTCTTTTTCTGCCAAGGCCAATAAGTCATGAAGGGTCTTATATTCATATTTATACATCTTATTCCTCCTAGAGCGGCAGCAGCGTGACGACGCTTTCAATGGCTGTAATATTCTGTATCATGTGGACGATTTCGTTGGGAACAGGGCTGTCCGTGCAGACGATCATGACGGCTGTTTCGTTCTTGGCACTGCGGAAGACGCGCATATTCGATACATTGATATGACCGATGGCCAGGACCGTCGTCGCCTGGGCGATGATGCCCGGCTGGTCCCTGTGGACCGTAATCAGCGTATGTTCTTCCCCATTCAGGGCCACTTCTGCTCCGTTGATTTCGCGGATTTCGATTTTACCGCCACCCAGGGAGACACCGAGGACTTCCATCTTCCGGCCAGATGCGCCGGTCATGGCGATGCGTACCGTGTTGGGATGGTCCACTTCTTCATCGGACCGTTGGAATTCAATAGCCAGCCCCTGTTCTTCGGCAATGGCAAAGGACGTGCGCAGTCGGACATCGTCGGCAGAAAAGCCGAGCAGGCCGGCGACGAGGGCCCGGTCCGTACCGTGGCCCTTATAGGTCTTGGCAAAAGAACCATAGACAGTGATGACCGCCTTTTTCGGTTCATCTTTCAGGATTTCCCGGGCCATGAGGCCAATCCGGGCGGCACCTGCCGTGTGGGAACTGGACGGCCCGATCATGACAGGGCCGACCACATCAAAAACTCCCATGAGAAAACCTCCTTATAGGTTTTTATAGTCTGATTTCTTGTTGCAGATGTAAGCTATAAATGTACGTTTCTTCGACGGGCCGGTGCGTAATCTGTTCGACAGCCCGTTTGTATAACGCCAGCTGGACGGCATAGCGGCTGCGGAAGGCGTCTGCCGTTTCCAGCCGGTCCGACTTATAATCGACGAGGATCCAGGCATCATCTTCGCGGAAAAGGCAGTCGATGACCCCTTGGATCAAAATCTGTTCGCCCTTTTCTATCTCAGGCAGGGGATCGCCGCCAGCTAACAGGACAGTGAAGGGATATTCGCGATGCAGCTCCGGCGATTCGGCCATGCGCCGGCCTATATCGGACTGACAGAAAGCTGCCAGGACCGGCACATAGACCAGCTTGGCCTCGTCCCGGCTCAACAGGCCCTGGCGGACAAAGGCGTCGATTTCACGACGCAAAGTCGCCGTCGTCTGATCGGCAGCCGGCGTGATATACTGTAAGGCCTTGTGCAGGGCCGTCCCGCGCTGAGCTCCGCTGACAGCCGCTTCTTCTCCGGCCAGCCAGGGCGGCAGGGCGGCAAAGGCATCGTCCTCACCCGGCGCCGGCGGGATGACGGCCGCAGCCGGGACAGACAGGTCTGCTTCGTCCTGCAGTTCATCGCTGTGCAGTTCCTGATATCGCCGCTTGACTTCGGATACGGAAAACTTGGCCGCTGTCCGGACAGCCTGGGGATAGGCATACTGCCAGGATAACTGTTCGTCCAGCCAGGACGGGACAGGCGTGCCGGTCAAGTCGCCGCGCCGCAGGGCTTCCAGCCGCGGTTCCCCATCATAGGCGCCTTCTTCAACAGTCCCTGCCGGGACGGCCCTGGCGATGCGCACCTGCCAGACAGCATCCTGCCAGGCCGCACCGGGCCGGGCATAATCGGCATCGGCCTTGGCCCCGAAGAGGGCCAGGGCGGCCGGCATGACCCAGTCGAAATACGATTTGGCCTGAGCCGGATTGAGGCGGCTCGTCCAGCGCTGCCAGTCGTGGTCGATGTGGCTGTTGTGGCCCGTCAGGATGAGCTGATCTCTGGCGCGGGTCATGGCGACATAGAGGATGCGCTCTTCTTCAGCCGTCCCTTCCCAGCGCAGCTGGGCGGCAATGCCGCTCCAGATGAGCGTCGGATAGGACATGCGCCATTCCGGGTCGTACTGCTTGAGACCGATACCCAGGCGATTATGGAAGAGTATCTGGTCCTGCGTGTCGCGGCGGTTGAAGGCCTTACCCATATCGGCGACGAAGACGACGGGGAATTCCAGGCCCTTGCTCTTATGGATACTCATGATGCGCACGACATCTTCCTTTTCACTGACGACTTTAGCCGGCGCCAGGTCCAGGCCGTCTTCTTTCATCTTATCCATGAGCTGAAGGTAGCGGAAGAGGCCGCGGAAGCCGGCTTCTTCGTACTGCCGGGCCCGGTCGTACAGGGCTTTCAGATTGGCCTGGCGTACGTCGCCGCCGGGCATGGCCCCGACGAAGTCGACATAGGCCGTATCATCATACAGGCGCTGCAAGAGTTCTGCCACGCCGTGGCGGCGGCTGTACGTGCGCCACGAATCAAAGGCGGCCATGAACTGCTGCAGGTCCTCTTTTTCATCTACGCCGTCGGGCAGCGAAGCAACAAAGGCCGGCAGGTTCTGCCACAGTGTCCCGTCACCGGCCAGGCGGACACCGGCCAGGGCCGTCTCATCCAGGCCGACCAAAGGCGACCGCAGGACAGCCGCCATGGCCAGGTCCTGTTCGGGATTATCGATACAGCGCAGAAGGGCCAGCATGACCTGGACTTCGACGGCGGCAAAATAACCGCCACTCTGTTCGGCATACGACGGGATGCCTCCTTCCTGCAGGGCCTGGATGAGGACGTCGGCCTTGCCGGCCATAGAGCGCAGGAGGACGACGATATGGCGATAAGACAAGGGCTCCAGCGTGCCGTCTTTGCGGGCGGCCATGCGGCCGCTGGCCAGGAGCTCACCGATGCGGCCGGCAATGAAGCGGCATTCCTTTTCAAAGGCCGTGCTGCCGTCGTCGCCTTCCTCGTCACTCGGCGTCGGCACGATGTCGACTTCGACAGGCCCGCCAATCCAGCGTTCATCGTCCGGAGCCTGACGACCGGCGTAGAGCTTTTCCCGTTCACCATAATCCATGCCGGCCGCTTCTGCCGTCATGGCTCGCGAGAAGACAGCGTTCACGGCGTCGAGGACGACCGGGACGCTGCGGAAATTCCGCCCCAGGTCAATGCAGCGCTGCTCGGCTTTTTCATCGCGGCTGAAAGACTGGTATTTCTCCAGGAACAGCGTCGGGTCTGCCAGGCGGAAGCGATAGATGCTCTGCTTGATGTCGCCGACCATGAAGCGGTTGTCCTCACCGGAAACGAGGCGGGTAATGAGTTCCTGGACGCCGTTCGTATCCTGGTATTCGTCGATGAAGACCTCTTCATACTGGCTGCGCAGTTCTTCGGCTGCCGCCGACGGCACGGGATGTTCCGACGAGGCATCGGGGGCGAGGAGGATCTGCAGGCAGAAATGTTCCAAGTCGCTGAAATCGATCCAGCCTTTTTCCTTCTTCGCCGCCCCATAGGCTTTGGCAAAATCCAGGGTCAGCGTCACCAGGCCATCCATGACGGGTTTCATGGCCCGCATGCCGTCGAGCCATTCTTCCGGCGTCGCCGAGAAATAGACGGCCTGCAAGGTCTTGATCACGTCTTTCTTGACATCGTCGCGCACTTTCTTGCACCGTTCCCAGACGGCTTTATCGTCATCCGATAATTTCCGCAGCGACTTCAGGCGCGGGAAGTCGATGGCCCGGACAAAGCGGCTCAAATCATTCCAGGACCGGGCCTGGGCGGCCTGCCGGAGAGCTGCCTGTTCGGCCACGAAGGTATCGCAGGCCGGCGCAAAGGCTTCGCGCTGGCGCAGGTGATAGAGCACGCCGTCATAGAGGCGGGCATCTTCTTCAAGGATACGGCGGACGGCATCCTTGATGGGGCCGGCCCAGACCATATCGTCGATGACGGCGTCCGGCGCCACGTCATAAGCCCGGGCCGCCTCTTTCAACCAATGTTCCGGCCAGGCCAGGCTGCGGGCATAGGTATACATGCGGCTCACTGTATCCATGAGGACGTCATCGCCGCGGTCGCTGCCAAACATATCGGCCAGCGGATAGAGGATGGACGCCTTTTCATCGTCTTCATAGTAAGACAAGAAGACGTCTTCCAGGACCTGGCGGCGCAAGAGGTTCAATTCTTCTTCACCGGCAATGGAAAAAGCCGGGTCCAGGTCGATGGTATAGAAATACTTACGGATGACATGCTGACAAAAAGCATGGAGCGTCGAAATCTGGGCCGATGGCAATAAGGCCAGCTGGCGTTCGACGCGGGGATCCTTCGTTTCCGACAAGGCCTTCATCAGGGCCGTCCCGATGCGGTCGCGCATTTCGGCCGCAGCGGCCTTGGTAAAGGTGACGACCAGTAATTCCGTAATATCAATGGGATATTCCTTGTCCAGGAGGCGGCGGATGATGCGTTCCACCAGGACAGCCGTCTTCCCGGAACCGGCCGCCGCCGACAGGAGCAGCGTCTGCCCCCGGCTGTCAATGGCTGCCTGCTGCTCATTCGTCCAGGCCATGTTCGTCATCTCCTTCATCAAACATCTTTTGAATCATCTCATCTGTATCTTCTCGTCCCGCCGCGTCATACGTATTGCCGGCAACGGCGACATCGAACCGGCAGACCGGCCGGTAAGGGCAATAGCTGCACGGCGCCTGCTGGCCCATGAGGATGGGATGGATGGAAATATCGCCGTCGCCGATATGGCCGGCAATATCGCGTATCTGCCGGGCCGCCCAGTCGAGCAGGTGGCTCCAGCCCGCTTCATTATAGAGCGTGTGGGACGAATCACTCAGGGTCCCGTCTTTTTTCAGCCGCAAGTTGAGGAAATCGGAAAAGCCCTGCATCGACGTATCCAGCTGCTGCATGACCTGGCCGTCGTCGAGGTAGAAACCGGTCAGCTTCCCTTTGGCATCGTAGAGTTTCTTCTTGTCTTCCTCACTGACGCGGTATTCCAGGGACACCTTATCATTGCGGACGTAACAGTATAGGACGGCAGCCGGAATGGCATCGCCGCCAATATTCAGCAAAGCCACGAACATATACGTCAAAAGCTGCAGTTCCAGGCCTGTGAAAATCTGGCTGATGTCGAGCTGTTTCCGGCCGGACTTATAGTCGATGATGACGACGTATTTATGGTCCCCCTGGCGCAAAGTATCGATGCGGTCGATCTGGCCGGTGACGACGACTTGCAGGCCATTCTTCAAGGTAAAGCGCAGGGCTTCCCAGGGACTGCCCGGACGGCCGAAGGATTTTTCCAGCCCTTCCATATGGAAATCGGAAACGGCACTGAAAGCGCTGAGGCGTCGTACCGTCCGGGTCAGGGTCTGGATGAGCCGTTCCTTGATCTGGGCGAAATAGGCGTTGGACATGAGGATATCGTGCTGGACCTGCGGCGCCAGTTCATCTGTCGCCTGGCGGCAGATGGCCGGGACGTCTGCGTCGGGAATGTCATGCCACTGTTTCTGTTCCCGCAGCAGCCGTTCCCCGATGATGCGCAGGGCGCCGTGGACCAGCATGCCCAAATCCGGTGCGGCAAACTGATAGCGCGGCCGTTCTTCCAGGCCGAGGCCATAGCGGGAAAAATAAGCAAAGGGACAGCTGCGGTACTGCTCGAACTTAGTGACCGACCCGCGCAGCGTCCCGTCCGGCGCAAAGAGGCGGCGCACCAACGATTCCGGCAGGGTGACAGGCAGGTTCGTATGGAACAGCCCCTGGACGGCGCGCACGGCCTGATGGCGCCAGCCATGCTGCCAGGCCCAGTCATAGAGGGCCCACCATATATCCCCGACAGCTTCGCCATCGGCAGCCGGCCGCAAGTGACCGGGCAGGTAATCGAGGGCCGCCGGCAGGGCCAGCAGGTAATCCCCTTCCCGGCCGGGCTGTACCTTGGCCTCTTGGCGGATGATGTCGGCTACATAGCCTTTATCCCGGAGCTGATGGATCCACGACGCTTTTTCCATGGCACTGCCGTCATCGTCAGCGACGACATAGGATATGATGAACCGTTCCGCAGCCCGGGTCGCCCCTAAATAGAACAAGAAGCGTTCCTGGAAAGAACGGAAGCGGCTCCCCGGTCCGAGGACGATGCCCAGATCAGCCAGGCGGTGCCGTTCTTTATCGCTGAACAGCCCTTCTTCCTGGCTATGCTGAGGGAAGACGCCGTCATTGACACCGCAGAGAAAGACGACCTTGGCCTGCATCGTATAGCCTCGTTCGACAGCCGTCAAAGTGACGTGATCCAGCGTCGGCGGGATAAGGCTGAACTTCAAATTGGCCAGGCCATCTTCGACAATCTGGGAAAATTCATCGAGGTCCGTTTCATCGTCGCCACAGAGACTGACGATTTCATTGAGGAACGTCCCGATACGCTTCCAGACCTGCTCGTGCTCCTTGCCTTCTTCGGCAAGGCCCGACTGCTCATCTTCTTCCTGCCACTGGCGCAGCACTGACGGGATGTCCAGCCGGCACAGCCAGTGATACAACAAGGTACACCAGTCGCGCAGGCTATGTTCTTCCTGGGCTTCTTCCCAGCAGGGGAACAAAATATCCCGCACGCGCTGGCGTATGGCATTCATGCGCTGGAGGTGCGCTTCTTCCCGTTCGTCGATGACCTGGGGCTGTTCCTGCCGGCGGCCGTAAGTCCACTCAGCATCCCTCAGCCAGTGACGCCCCTGGATGCCGTAAGCGAGGCAATAGTTTTCCAAATCGTCGACGTCATGGCGGCTGACGGGAAAGAGGTCCGTCTTGAGCAGGCGGAAGAGCGACTCATGAGACCAGCGGCTGCGGAAGACGCCGAACAGGGCGGAAATGGCCTCGGCGGCGGGATGGCTGGTCATAGGCCGGCGATAGTCGCTGAAGCAGGGAATCCCATAGCGCCGGAAAATGCGTTCGACCCGGTCGTGGTACAAGTCACTCGTCCGGGCCAGGACCAGGAAGTCGCGATAGCGATAGCCCTGACGGCAGAGCGCTGCGATTTTCCGGGCAACGCTGTCGATTTCGCCATCCCTGTCGGGACATTCCCAGATTTCCAGGGCCGATACGGGCCGGTCCATGCTGGCCGGGACAGTCTGGAAAAAAGCATCGCGAAAGGCCGTCAGCGGGCCGGCCGGCCGCTTTTCGACGACAGCCGTTTCCATATGGGGAAAGAGTGTCTTTATATCGCGATAGACTTCGTAAGCCCGGTGGAACAAGGCCGTTTCCCGCCGCTGCTGTGCCAGATGCGCTTCATCGATGGTCAGGGTAATCGTCACCTTCGAGGCTGCGTGCTCTATCTGCCGCAGGATTTCCATCTGCTGCGGTGTGAACCACTGGAAGCCATCGACCCAGACATGGGCGCCCTGGAGGAAGGAATAATGCCCGATTTCCCGGGCCAGCAGAGTCATCGTATCATCTGCCGAGCCGAAGTGGTCTGCCAGAAAGGCCTGATACGCTTCATAAAGCCGGGAAATATCTTCCAGCTTGTGCGACAGGGTCGGGCTGGGGACGGCTTCAGCCGCCTGGCGCAGGGCTTCCGGCGTAACGCAGAAAGACCGGCATTCCCATAAGAAGCGGCCTGCCGTATCGGCAAAATTCGGCTGCCTGGCAGCCGTCTGCAAGACGGAAAATTCTTTCTCCCCTTTGTGCAGCAGGCGCTGCAAAATGATTTTGCGGGCTAACTCCGACAGCGACGCGTGTTCCAGGCCCCGTTCCTGGAAGACTTTATAAGCCAGCCGGGAAAAGCCGACGACCTGCGTCCCTAAAAATCCCTGTCCATCGGAACTTTCGGCGAGATGCCGTTCGGCACCATATGTCGCCTGGTCCGGGACAAGGAGCAGGGCCTTGCCACCGGCAGCCGCGCAGGCCTGTATCTCCCGATAACACTGCGTCGATTTGCCGCTTCCCGCCTTACCCAATAATACTGTAACGGCCATGAACGTACCTCCTTACATAAAAAATTGATTATCTCTATTATACCCGATTTCCACTGGAAAAGAACAGTAAAAAAATGAGCTGTCACATCGCGACAGCTCATTTTTAGTTGTTAGTGGCTAGCAGTTAGTGGTTAGCGGATGGTTTTAAATTTAAAGACCATCGTGCGCCAGTCCCTTTTTGACACCGTATGGATTGCCACGTGCAAGCCCCTATAGACGTGAGACACCTCGGAGAGTTCTCCAAACGGCAACCCATAAAGTCTATAGCAAAGACGTGCCCCATAGAGAAAGCCCCCGGAAATGCCGTTCCGAGGGCTTTCGTGTTACTCTGTATCATCATACCTAGGGTACTGTCGATTCAGCTCAATGGAAGATGGCGCAGGCCGTCTTGAGGAAAGGCAGGCGTTTGCTCAGGCCCGTCCGCGACCGCTGGATCCATTTGAGGTCATACGGTTCAAAGACGACGTTGCGATAGGCTTCGATGTCCAAGGGCGTCCCGTCCCAATCGGAATGGATGGCCCCGGTCTGCTTGATGAGGATATCATAGAGGATATCATATTCCTTATCGTCCCGTTCATCCCGTTCGATGACCGTACTGTACGGCAGGGTCTTATGATAGGTCAGTTCCATGCCCTTGTAATCGAAATGGAAACCGCAGCGCATACGGCAGCCATCGAGACCTGTATAATCGGCGATTTTCTTCAGGTCATGAAGGATATGGTCATGGCCTTCTTCATATAAATTATCCGGCGTCGTTTCCGTATAGTCGAAACGGAACTGGATCGATGCCCCATCGATCTTGCGGAACCGTTCCAGATACGGTTTGAGCTGGTCTGCCGGATATTTCTTGTACAATACGCAGTTGATGCGGAACGGAACAGCCAGGCGGCTCAGGAGAGCATCATTCGATTCCTGTACATAGTGCTGCATATGGCGCGATACGTTGATGCAGGTAATCTTATGACGGTTGCGTTCCGTAAAAGCGACGATGTCGTCTTCTGACTGATTCTCAAAGACGGGCAGCGTCGTGTTGATATATACCTTGTGTGTCACAGGAATACAGTCCAGCATGCGCTGCAGCGATTCCATATTGGCAAAAGGTTCACCGCCAGTGAATACGAAATCACAGAACGGCGTCAAGCTGTCCATCAGGCGGATGCTCTGGCAGATGGCTTCTTCAGAAAAACCCGTCATATCTTCATATTCCGCCTTGTTGATGCAGAACGGGCAATGGTTGTGACAATTATAAGGCACGAAAACCGTGACGGTAGCGCCGCCGTTCCGTGTCTTATACGGGTGGACCACACGCGGTACAGTCGTTGCGGCCATGCTGATTGTTGTTTTCATTCTTTTTTCGCCTCGAATCGTGGATAAGATCCCAAGCTGTTCCCACACTGCAGTAAGATGGAAAGGAAAGTATTTTTTCACCTCACAGCAGACAATCTTGTGACCCGAATGTAGTATCCACGCTTATTGTACCATAAAAGTCCATTTCTGCAAATGCATGTTGCGTATTCCCGTTTTGCATAATTTTTATACCAAACAATTCACCATAAACATTGTTTTATTTTTCTAAAGAAATCCTTACATTTCCTTTGAATCTAAAGCCCGGCTAATGTCGGCCGCCGTCTTTTTGACAGCTTCGATGGCCAGGTCCCGTTCTTCCGCCGTTAGCCGGTCTGCCGGCCCGGATACACTGATAGCCGCCGTAATGATTCCATGATGGAAAATCGGCGCGGCAATGCAGGCCATGCCGAGTTCGACTTCTTCCCGTTCCACGGCGTAACCCCGGCAGCGGATCTTCTCCAGTTCCTGGAGCAGGTCGCTCCAGTCGGTCATGGTATATTCCGTAAACTTCTGCAGCGTGCAGCCCGTATAAGTGTGCAGGTATTCCGGCGAAAAAGCCAAGAGGCACTTGCCCGAGGCCGAGCAATACGCCGGACGGACGGCACCGATAGGCGGTGCCGTATCAATCGTCCTGGGCGACTTGATCTTCTCTAAAATGATGTGCTGCGGATAGGAAGCCCCATTATGGGCAAAGGTCGTAATATGGACCCCTTCATTGCACTGCAGGGACAGGGCCTTGGCATACGGATAGGCGACTTTAGGGAAGGCATCCTTTTCCCGGAAGAGCATCCCCAGGGCATAGACCTGGAGCCCCAGCCAGTATTTCCCTGTTTCGCTGTCTTTCTGGACGAAGCCGCGGCGCTCCAGCGTATCCATAGTGCGGCTGACAGTACTCTTATGAAGGTCCATCAGCTTGCTGATACGGGTCACACTGAGGGGCCTTTCTTCCTTTAAAAAAAGCTGTAAAACGGCCAGGGCCCGGTCAATCGATTCAATCATCCTCGTTCCCCCGATCCGGCATCGTCACGATGCCAAGAAATTAATATATTTCATTATATGGAATACAGGCATAATGTCAAGAGGGAAACGCCAGGCCCCGGCCGGAGAGTGCTAGTGGCTGACCGCTTCGCTGTCTCCCTGGGACGTCTGATGATGGTCGTACAGGCACTGCGACAGCTTGCGGATCAAATCGTCACATTCCAAATTGCCGCGCCAGCTCTTGGGGATAGCCTGGACTCCATCCTGGGTACCCATGATATTGCCGCAGATGGCACCGCACGTATCGCTGTCGCCATCCTGGTTGCAGGCCATGAGGACGGCGTCTTTCAGATGACCCGTCTTGAGGACGCAGTATACGGCCAGGGCCAGGGCTTCATCGGCTTTCTTGCCCAGGCCCAACTTCTTCATGGAGCGCACTGGGTTGCGGTCGGTGACGGCTTCGTCGACAGCCCGCAGGATAGTCTTCATGAGCGGCGTCCCTTCCGGATCGGCCTGGAGGATGCGCAGGGCCCCTCCCAGGGCAGCACTGATATCCTTACCAGCCGCCAGGGAGGCGATCATGGCACTCAGCGTGGCCGTCGATAAATAGGCTTCCGGACTGCCGTGGGTCAGGCTGGCAGCCTGGCAGCCGACGGCAAAGGCTTTTTCCGGGTCGCCGGCATAAAACAGGCCGATAGGCGCAGCCCGCATGACCGTACTGCTGCCACAACTGTGGTTCAGCGGTTCCTGACGGGTCAATTTTTTCCCCGACGCCAGCGACGTCAGGCAGGTCTTGCCCGGAGAGCGGCGGGCAAAGAGGTCCTCTTCCCCCATGATGTCGTAGTCGAAATCGACTTCATGAGGCTGGCGCTTCATCCATTTTTCCTGTTCCGGCTGAATGATGCGTTCGGTCTGCGTATAATACCAGCGCATATACGCCCGGTACAGGCCATCAGAAGGTTCCAATCCATCGTGGTCGGCCCAGAGCATGCCGTCAGCCGTGAACAACGCCAGCTGCGTATCGTCTGAGATAAGGCTCTTATTGCCATTTTTAGCCGATTTTAAAACAGTGCGCAATCCATAAGGGCCGTATTTCTTATGAATCGTCTTCAAATCGTCGAATTCAATGACAAATCCCAAAGCGTCGCCTACGGCGCCGCCAAACATGCAACCCATAAACCGATCTAGTCCATCCATGTAGCATCCTCCTATCCTCGTCTGTCGTCCGAGCCTTTTTTCTCAAAAAACTTTACAATTTCGTTCAAGTAGTATATAATAAAAAGCTTATACATTCATTATACAGGTTATGATAGGAATTTGCAAATAAAAAACGGGCTTGTCGCACGTGCGACAAGCCCGTTTTGAGTATTAAGTTTGCAGTTTGTAGTTTTTAGTGAATGGTTTTGAATTAAGTGGTGAACCTCTCAGTCAGCTTCGCTGACAGCTCCCCTATAAGGGCGAGCCACTAGCCACGAGCCACGAGCCACGAGCCACGAGCCACCAACATTTTAACTCATTTCCCCGCTGCGAGGAGGTCGGTTCTGCCTTCTACGCGGTCGAGGGCTTTCTTTACGATGGCGGCCAGGCCCTGCATCTTGATTTCCGGGATGGAGCAGACGCCGAGGCGGACGCCCTGGGCCAGGGGACCGGCAAAGACCAGGTCGGCTTCCAATGCCTGACAGACGGCAGCCGATTGCTGCGTCGGAATGGAGATGAAGAAGCCGCCTTTATAGGGCACATACGGCAGGCCGCAGCGGTCGGCTTCATAGGTGAAGATGTCGGCACGGCGGCGCAGGCTCTTGGCAAAATTCATGCGTTCCAATTCGAGCTGGGCCATGAGGTCGCGGTCGCTGCGGATCTTGGTCAGGAGCGTCATGGCCGCGCGGTTGATGTTCGACCAGGCCGTGCGGGCCGAATATTTGCCCAGATTGGCGAACTCTTCGATAACGGCTTTGCTCGACGACAAGCCGACGAGAGCGCCGGCGCGCTGGCCATACATGGTATAGCCTTTGGACATGCTGAAGGCGAACATGGTAAAGATGTGTTCCGGAAGGCCGGCGAATTGTCTCATGAACGAGCGGACGCGGTCCTTTTCCCCGGCATAGGCGATATAGGCGATATCGACGAGGATACTGATGCGCTTGCCATTCTTTTCATGGAGGCGGCAGACTTCGAGGACATCGGCCCATTCGGCATCGGACAGGGCAAAGCCCGTCGGGTTGTTGGCCGGCGTGTTGAGGATGAGGAGCAGCGAATCCTGACGGCGCAGGATGTTGGAAACGGCAGCCGAGAACGCAGCCGTATTGAAATGGCCCTGGTCATCCATCATCGAGAAGGTGTGCAGGTCTCGGCCGATTTCCTGGCACAGGCAGTCATAAATGTTCCAGCGCCAGTCCGTCGTCAGTACGGCATCGCCGACTTCTGAATAGTTGGCAATGGCGATATGGATGGCACCGGTGCCACCGGACGTAGCCACAGCATCGACATAGCCATCGGGACGACAACCTTCAAAGGTTTCGTCGATGACGGCCTGGCGATAGCCTTCCAGGCCCAGCGGCGGTGCATAGGTAATGAAATCGCTCATAGGCAGAGAGCGGTATAATTGTTCTACCACAGGCAGGCAAGCCAGTTTTTCATCGTCGCCGGCATAACAGCCGACGGTCGCATTGACGACCTTATCCGCCCCGTACTGCGCTGCCGCTTCCCGGGCTGCCGCTCCAGCGGCGAATACCACGTCACGTAATGTCTTACCTTCTCTGCTTGCTGCTGCCATAATCGTCATCGTAAAAACCCCTCTCTGCATAATAGTTCGCGTTTCGTGGACACTTGTTCTCTCCAAATGTCCTGACGTCCTACATTATAGCACTGTGAAAAGAGTTTTTATATAGCGAAAAGCCTAAAATACTGTATACATAGCAAGAATATTGTATACAATATTCATTTGTGGTCTTCGCTGTCGTGTCTGGCACCGGCATCGACGTGGAATGTCGCCTGTTTGATGCCCTTCATGGCCAGGAGCTGGCTGACGATTTCCGTTTCATCCATGTAATGAGCCGCCGTCAGTTCCAGGTCGATGTCGGCCAGGGGAGCATCGTCATCATTATGGGAATGGAAGGTCTTGATATGCATGTGATGGTCATGGATGAAAGTCGAAAGTTTCCGGGCCTGGCCGATGTTGTTCTTCATGACCAGGTGCATGGCATAGCGCTTGCGGAAGCGCCCTTCCAGGCGGGCATCGAGGCGGACGAAGACGGTCAGGACCAGGAAAATCAGCGCCGTCGCCACACAGGCTATGACGAGATAGCCGGCACCGACGACGAGGCCGATGGCCGATACGGCCCATAAGCCGGCAGCCGTCGTCAGGCCGCGGACGCTGCGGTCTTTCTGGTTGGCCAGGATCGTGCCGGCCCCGATGAAGCCGACGCCGGATACGACCTGAGCTGCAATCCGTTCCGGGTCGGAGTTATTATAGCCAAAGGTGAAGTAATAATCCATGGCAATATTGATAGATATGATCATGCACAGGCCTCAGGACACAGACCAGGGTATGTGTCCTGAGGCCTGCCGACTTGCGCTGGGCCTGTCGTTCATAACCGATAAGTCCGCCCAGGATGAGGGCCATAATCAGGCGGATGATGCTGTCTTCCGTAGAAATCATAGAGGCTCAACTTCTTTCAAAATAATTTTTACATCCGTTAAGAAAACGTTATAATGGTATTATAGTATATAGATGCAGTAGAGAACAAGCAAAATGTTCTCCCCGCATCGGAGAAAGAAGGTCATGATCATGAACCGCTTCATTTGCTTTGATAATCTGCGCAGTGCCGCCGTCGTATTGACGCTGGCCGCTTTATTGCTACAATCCTGGACAGCCTTTTACGAAGAGAGTGCCGTCATCGCCATTTCCATCGTCTTCTTCATCAGTGCCTACTTCGGGGCTTCGGCCCTGCGCATCCGCACGATATCGTTCTTCTTGAAAGATAAATGGAAACGCCTGGGCTGGCCGGGCCTCGTCTTAGTCCTCTTCGGCATCGAAGAACAGCTGGTCACATCAGCCCTGCCAGTCACGTCGTGGGTCCCGCTCTGGCTCTTCCTGCTCTTTGCCGGCTTGTCCCTGATCAAGCATGTCAACCATAAGGTCTTGCAGCACCGCATCGCCTCGAAGCCATCAGTTCCTTTCCTGCTGGGCTTCCTCGTCTTGCTGGCAGCCGCCCTCTTCCTCTGTCAGGCCTTCCTGCCTCAGTCCCTGACCATCCCTTACATCGCCCGGATCCGCCCGGACTGGCTGGTCCTGTCCCTCTTTGCCTTTGCCCTGGGGGTCTACGCCTTCCGCCATCGCTGGTTCATACCGTCTGGCTATCAGCCTAAAAGCCGCAGCCTCTTCGGCTTCGCCATCATGGTCGGTGTCTATGCCGCCTGGATGCCCGGCAAGGGAGCCTCTATCCTGACAGCGCTGACGCCGGCTTTACTGCTCGTCGCCGCCGTCCTGGGCCTGACGGCCTGGTTCCATCAGCAGTTCGATAAACACTCGGCCTGGTCCCACACGTTGCACCGCATTTCCTACGGCCTGTTCTTCGTCAGCGAACCGATCATCATCCATTCGATGTGGTTCTTACAGCCCCTGGCCGTCGCCGTATGGCTCAAGGTCGTCATTACGGCCCTGGTCCTGGCCATCTACGGCTATCTGCTCTGCCGTTACGCCCTGCTCCACATCCCATGCTTTAAAAGCAAGGGATAATAGCTGGCGGACACTAGCCCCGGCAGGCCATCTGTGCTATGATAGATAGCAAGTTTGTTTCTTTACATTATCGATAAGGAGTGTGCCTACTTGGATACATTATTACAACTCATGGAATCGTACGGCTACATCGCGATGTTCGTGGCAATGGTATTGGAAAACGCCAATATCCCCATCCCCAGTGAAGTCGTACTCGGATTTGCAGGCTTCCTCATTTCCCAGCAAATCTTTTCATTCTGGACGACCTTTGCCGTAGCCTGCGTCGCCGGCCTCGTCGGCTCGGTCATCAGTTACTGGCTCGGCTCTTATGGCGGCCGGCCGCTCTTGTTAAAGTATGGCAAATACATCTTCTTCAACGAACGTAAATTCCACATGGCCGAAGACTTGTTCAACAAGTACGGCGGCATTGCCGTCATCATCTGCCGCTGCCTGCCCGGCGTCCGCACGTTCATTTCCTTCCCGGCCGGCGTCGCCCGCTATCCCTTCTGGAAATTCATCATCTTCACCGTCATCGGCACCATCCCCTGGACGCTGCTCCTCGTATGGGCCGGCTCCCTCCTGGGCAGTCACTGGCGGGACCTCATCCAGTACAACCACATCTTCCTCATGGCCGTCATCGCCGTCTGTGTCGCCGCCGTCTTCTTCGTATGGCATAGACGCCGCCGGAGAAATGCAGCATGAAACAATGGTTCTTAACACATCGTTACGGCCTGACCGTCGCCTTAGTGGCAGCAATGATCTTGCTGCCATTTTTAGGTGCTGCCCCGCTCATGGACCCGGACGAACCGGTCTATGGCGAAACGGCGCGGGAAATGCTCCTGGCCGGGGATTGGCTGTCACCGCGCATCTTCGGCCAGTACTGGTACGATAAACCGCCGCTTTTCTACTGGCTGGAAATGCTGTCGTACAGCTTTTTCGGCGTCTCTGACATCGCATCCCGCCTGCCCAGCGTCATCATGGCCATGGCGACGACGATGTACGTCTACGCCCAGGGGAAGGAATTATTCAATAAACCCATCGCCTTCCTGTCGGCCCTGTTCCTAGTGACCAGTGCCGGCTTCATGTATATCGGCAAGGCTGCCGTCACGGACATGACCCTCATGTTCACTCTGACCGTGACCATGGTTTCCTTTTACCGTAAAAACTATTATATAGCCTATATCTTCTGCGGCCTGTCGCTCCTGGCCAAAGGCCCTGTCGGCTACGCGTTCCCGGCGCTCATCATGCTCATTTATCTGGCCTGGACGCGGCAGTGGCCGCTCTTGAAGCACATGAAGATTCCCCAGGGCATCCTGCTGGCCTTCCTGGTCGGCCTCCCCTGGTATATCCTCATGTACCGGGTCCACGGCGAAGTCTTCCTGGACACCTTCATCGGCTATCATAACATCACCCGCTTCGCGGCGCCGGAACATCCGGGACAGAACAGCCTCTTCTTCTTCATCCCCATCCTCTTCGCCGCCATGATGCCCTGGACGGCGGCCCTGTTCCCGACAATCCGGCGGCTGTTCCACAAGCGGGACCCCTTCCGCGACATACTCCGGTTCTGCTTCGTCTGGGCGGCCTTTATCTTCGTCTTCTTCTCCCTCTCCAAGACCCAGCTGGTCACGTATATCGCCCCGATGTTCCCGCCGACGGCATATCTGTTGGGCTGGTACTGGTACCGCTGCTATATCGAGCGGAAATTTTCGCGGCCCTTGCTGGTATCCTTCTATATCCTGGGCCTGCTGCTGCTCGCCAGCAATGCCATCCCGCTCCACGAAAACGCCGCCTTTTTCCGACCGGCCATCGCCTGGGGTTCGGGCCTGCTGGCAGCGGCATTATTCCTTCCGGCCTGGTGTCTGTGGCGCCGCCGCTACCGGTCGGCTTTCGTGGCAGGCATCGTGATGATGGTCTGTTTCTCCTGGGCGGCTTTCGGCTTCATCATCCCCCAGTTCAAAGGCCACGTCACATCTTACGAGACAGCCCAGATTCTGCCGGATGTCTATGACGGCCATTCCCCACTCTATATCGAAAAATTTCTGCGCCCGGGCATCGCCTATTACAGCGGTATGTACGGAACGGAATGGGACCCCGTCAAAGACCCGGACCTGGAAGAATTGCTCGCAGAGAAGGATAAGATTTTCCTGGTCATGTCGAAATCGACCTTCCATAAGCTGGCCAAATCCCAGCAATTGATTGACCGCTTCGGCATCGCCGCCGAAACGCCGACACAAGTCATCCTCATCAACCATCCTTAGGAGGTGTCCCCATGAAACAGCGCACATTCCTGACCATCATCTTCGTGGCAGCTTTCCTTTTCCTGGCCGTCGGCATATCTCAGCTGGCCGTCACGGACCCGGTCGAATCGAACTACGCCCTGACGGCACTGGAAATGGTCCGCAGCGGCGACTGGCTGTCCCCGCAGATTTACGGCACGTACTGGTATGATAAGCCCATTTTCCTGTACTGGCTCCTGAGCCTGTCCTACAGCCTCATGGGGACGACGGATCTGGCAGCCCGCCTGCCAGCTGTCCTCTTCGGCACCGCTTCCTGCACCCTGGCTGCCTGGTTCGCCCTGCGCCAGACAGGCCGCCGCACGGCAGCCATCCTCTTCGCCGCTATGACCGTGACATCCCTGATTTTCTGGTTCGTCAGCCGCTCCGTCATCACCGACCAGCCCTTGTATTTCTTCAGCGGCGCTACCTTGTTTTTCGCCTATATCGGCCTGACAGAAGGGAAGAAAGGCTATATGACAGGGGCTTACGTCATGGCTGCCGGTGCCGTCCTGACCAAGGGCCCGGTCGGCCTGGTCCTGCCCGGCCTGTTCCTGCTTCTCTTTACCACCATCCAGCGCCGGCCCGATTACCTCAAAAGGCTGTTCCCGCCGGCAGGCATCGTGCTCTTCCTGCTCCTCTGCCTGAGCTGGTACGGCCCCATGTACAGCCGCCATGGCATGGATTTCATCAATGGCCTGCTGGGCTTCAACAACGTCGTCCGGGCGACCGTATCGGAACATCCCGAATACGACGTCTGGTATTACTACCTCGTCCTCGTCCCGGTCAGTCTCCTGCCCTGGACCGGCCCCTGCCTCTACGGCCTGTGGCGGCGGCGCAGTCATCACGATGAGTACGTATTCATGGCCATCTGGGCCCTCGGGACAATCCTGTTCTACAGCCTCATGGCAACGAAATACCCGACCTATGCCTATATCGCCAACTGGCCTCTCTTATACCTGGGCGCCCGCACGATGCAGGCCTGGCTCGACGAGGACGCCCGCTATGCCTGGCTGGCAGCCCTCATCCCGGCCTCCTTCTACAGCCTGCTCTTCGCCGTATTGGTGGCCTTTACGGATAAAGCGCCTTTCCCCGTCCAAGGCCTGTTGCTGCTGACGGTATTCCTGGCCATCATGGCTATCCTGACCTGGCTGGCGTGGTGGCAGAAAGCCTATCTGGCCCTGCCCTTTTTCCTGATTATGACGACAGTCATCACCTACCTGATCGTGACCTTCCAGGTCCTGGTCCCCTTTTATCAATACCGGTCCGCCCAATCCCTGACCGTCCTGAACGATGCGGCTCCGGTCTATTTCTTTGAAGAGTACCGCACGTCCTATCCTTATTATACGGGACAGACGGCATACTGGACGGCACCGGCCGACTACGACGAAAATGCCCGGCTCCGGCGCGATGCCGTATGGGCTAAGAAACACGTCTACCCGACAGCTTCCGAAGACCAGGTGTTATCCAGCCTGAATCAGCACCAGAACCTGACCCTCGTCGTCCCGGAAGGGAAATATAAAGATTATAAAGCCTCGGAATTTTTCAGCCTGACCCGGAAAGTAGGCCGGATCGGCCCGTATTATATCTTCAAGCCCAGCCCTTAGGATAGGAGGATTTTCCATGGAAGAACTCATCGACAAACTCTGTGCCTACCATCATCCCGGCGTATTCAATCCCTGGTCCGAATATGACGTATCCTGCGACATCAGTCCGGACGCGCCAGCCATCCGCTGCCAGCAGCTGCGGGAATATTTGGCGCCCCGCCTGACCCGGGCCCGCATCGTCCTCATCGCCGAAGCCGCCGGATACCAGGGATGCCGCTTCACAGGCATCCCCATTACCTGCGAACGCATGCTCCTGGACGAACACAAACAGATACATGCTGACGTCATCCTGGGCCACCGCGGCCAGCGCACGAGCCGGCCCGACAGCGCCTTCATGACCAGCCGTCCTCAGCGGGAAAAAGGCATGAACGAGCCGACAGATACCTACGTCTGGGGAGCCATCGTCGACAACGGCCTGGACCCGCGCGACGTCTTATTATGGAATATCTTCCCCTTCCATCCTCACAAGGCTTCGCCCTTCTCCAACCGCACGCCGACGGACAGTGAGCTGGCCGACGGCCTCGTGTACGCCAAAGCTCTGCTGAGCCGATGCCGGCCGGATATACGCCTGGCCGCCATCGGCAGGAAGTCAGCAGAAACCTTGCAGAATGCCGGCTTCCCGGCCATCGCCATGCGTCACCCGGCCAACGGCGGAGCCGGTCTTTTCCGGGAACAGTTCACACGTTTTTCTCGATAATTCCTTTAAAAAATCGGTAAAATTCGATTTTTACATTAAAATTATCGGCGTTTCAGCAAAAACATTCAGAAAAATCATTGCATCGACTTCACAAATTGTTTATAATCATAGGTACACCACAGTATATACGAGCCTTCTCTCTCATACAGTGACGGCTCGTTTTTGTATACCCAAAGGGGGATTACGTATGAATAAAGAAATGCGCGATCTGCCGCGCCCGCAAGGCCTGTACGATCCGTCTTATGAACACGATGCCTGCGGCATCGGTATCGTTGCCAATATAAAAGGGAAAAAATCATACGGCATCATCGACGATGCCCTGACGATCCTGGAAAACCTCCGTCACCGCGGTGCCGAAGGGGCTGACGCCAACAGTGGCGACGGCGCCGGCATCCTGGTCCAGATTCCACACCAGTTCTTCAAGCGCGAATGTGAAGTCCTAGGCTTTTCCCTTCCTGACGAAGGCGAATACGGCGTCGGCATGATTTTTGCCCATCGCTATGAAACATTCCGTCATAAACAGATGGAAGCCTTTGAAGACATCGTCCGCTCCGAAGGCCTGTCCATCCTCGGCTGGCGCGATGTCCCTGTCGATGAAAGCCTGATCGGCAACATTGCCAAACAGACGTGTCCCCATTTCCTGCAGGTCTTCATCCGCAAGGACCCGACCATGAAGACCCAGATGGACTTTGAACGGAAATTATACATCATCCGCAAGCTGGCAGAAAAAGCCATCGTCCCGGAAAGCCAGAAGAACGGCACGGACTTCTACATCGCCAGCCTGTCGTCGAAGACCATCGTCTATAAAGGCATGCTGACGTCCATGCAGCTGCGCCACTTCTTCCTCGACCTGTCGGACCTGGATTTCGTCACGTCCATGGCCCTCATCCATTCCCGTTTCAGTACCAATACCTTCCCCAGCTGGGCCCGGGCCCATCCGAACCGCTACATCGTCCACAACGGGGAAATCAACACCATCCAGGGCAACATCAACTGGCTCAACGCCCGTGAAGGCAAGTCGAAATCGGACTTCTTCCCGGATATGGAAAAAGTCTTCCCCGTCGTCGACGATACGGGCAGCGACTCGTCCATGTTCGACAACTGCCTGGAATACCTGTACATGACCGGCCATTCCCTGCCCCATGCCATGATGATGATGATTCCGGAACCGTGGGAACGGGATCCGCTCATGAGCGACGAAAAGCGCGATTTCTACCGCTATCACAACTTCATGCTCGAACCGTGGGACGGCCCGGCTGCCATCGGCTTCTGCGACGGCACGGTCATCGGCGGCATGCTCGACCGCAACGGCCTGCGTCCGGCCCGTTACTATGTCACCCGCGACGACCGGGTCATCGTAAGCTCTGAAGTCGGCGTCGTCAACATCCCGCCGGAAGACGTCCTCTACAAGGGCCGCCTGGAACCGGGCAAGATGCTCCTCGTCGATACGCAGAAACAGCGCATCATCGACGACGACGAAATCAAGCACGAAATCGCGACGGAACACCCTTACGACGAATGGTATAAAGAACACATCGTCAACCTCGACGACCTCATGACGGGTCAGAACATCGCCAACAGCGATGCCATCATCCCTTATGACCTGAAGGAACAGGAAAAAGTCTTCGGCTATACCCAGGAAGATATGGACAAGGTCATCCTGCCCATGGCCCGCGATGCCCAGCACGCCATCGACTCCATGGGCGTCGACGTCCCCCTGGCCGTCCTCAACGACAAACCTCAGCTCCTCTACGATTACTTCAAGGAAAATTTCGCCCAAGTCACCAACCCGGCTATCGACGGTGTCCGCGAAAAGACGGTCATGTCGTCGGCTGTCATGGCCGGCAACGTCGCCAACATCATGGAACCGAACGAAGCGTCGACGGCAGCCTTGTACCTCAAAGGCCCGATTCTGACCAACGAACAGATGTCGGTCATCAAGTCCCTCATGACGCCGAAACTGCGGGCGGCTACGCTGTCCATGCTCTATCCCGTCAACAGCGGCGCTGAAGGCATGGAAACGGCCATCGAATCGCTCTGCATCGATGCCTTGAAGGCCATCAAGAACGGCGCCAACATCCTCGTCCTATCCGACCGCGGCGTCAACTCGCGCATGGCCGCCATTCCGGCCCTTCTGGCCTCGGCAGCCCTGCACCATTATCTCATCGACAAGGCCGTCCGCTCCGACGTCGGCCTCATCCTGGAATCGGGCGAACCGCGCGAAGTCCATCATTTCTGCACCCTCATCGGCTACGGCATTACGGCTATCAACCCGTACATCGCCCTAGAATCCATCAAGGAACTCATTGCCAACAAGAAGCTCCAGAAAATCGATTACGAAACGGCCAAACAGAACTACATCGACGCCGCCGTCAAAGGCATCCTGGCCGTCATGTCCAAGATGGGCATTTCGACAGTCCACAGCTACCACGGCGCACAAATTTTTGAAGCCGTCGGCATCAAACAGGACCTGATCGACAAATATTTCTGCAACACGCCGTCCCGCATCGAAGGCCTGGGCATCGCCGAAATCGCCAAGGAAAATGCCCTTCGCCACCAAGAAGCGTACAGCACGGGAGATAAACTGGAACGGGGCGACTTCTACCAGTACCACAAGGGCGGCCAGCCGCACATCATCGACCCGGAAACGGTCCAGCTCCTGCAGAAAGCCGTCCAGACCGGCGACTATGCGACGTACAAGCAATACGCCGACCATGTCAACCGCCAGACCATTTTCCGCCTGCGCGACCTCCTGGACTTTGAATATCCCGCCGGCAGCAGCATCCCTATCGAAGAAGTCGAACCTGTCGATTCCATCGTCAAGCGCTTCCGCACGGGTGCCATGAGTTACGGCGCCCTCAGCAAGGAAGCCCATGAATGTGTCGCTACGGCCATGAACCGCCTGGGCGGCATGAGCAATACCGGCGAAGGCGGCGAAGACTCGGCCCGTTTCGATACGGAAACGAACGACCGCATCAAACAGGTCGCTTCGGCCCGTTTCGGCGTCACCAGCGACTATCTCATCCACGCCGATGAATTGCAGATCAAGTGCTCTCAAGGGGCTAAACCGGGCGAAGGCGGCCATCTGCCGGGCAATAAAGTCTATCCGGATATCGCCAAGACCCGTCATGCTACGACAGGTGTCGCCCTCATCTCGCCTCCGCCGCATCACGATATTTACTCCATCGAAGACCTGGCCGAACTCATCTTTGACCTCAAGAATGCCAACCGCAAGGCTACGATTGGCGTCAAACTAACGTCCGGCGCCGGCATCGGCACGATTGCCGCCGGTGTCGTCAAAGCCAAGGCCGACGATATCGTCATCAGCGGTTACGACGGCGGGACCGGCGCTTCGCCGCGGACGAGCCTGCGCCATGCTGGCCTGCCCTGGGAAATCGGCCTGTCTGAAGTCCAGCAGACGCTGCTCCTCAACCGCCTGCGCGACCGCGTCACCCTGGAAGTCGACGGCAAACTGCTCACAGGCCGCGACGTTGCCATTGCCGCCCTCTTCGGCGCTGAAGTCTTCGGCTTCGGTACGGCACCGCTCCTGGCCATCGGCTGCCATATGCTGCGCGTCTGCCACCTCAACACCTGCCCGTACGGCGTCTGCACGCAGGATGAAAAACTGCGCAAACGCTTCAAGGGCAAACCGGAATATATCATCAACTTCATGCGCTTCGTCGCACAGGACCTGCGGGAAATCATGGCCCGCCTGGGCTTCCATACCATCGACGAAATGGTCGGCCGCTATGACTGCCTGAAACAGCGCGATCACTTCGGCAACTGGAAAGCCAAGACGGTCAACTTGAAGAACCTCCTGTACCGCCCGTACACGGATGCGTCGGTCGGCCAGCATTTCACGACGCCCCAGAACCACAAGATTAATACGACCCTGGATATGTCCAAACTGGTCCGCATGTGCCGGCCGGCCCTGGAAGAACAGAAACACATCCGGGCCCGCCTGCGCATCAAGAATACCGACCGCGTCACCGGGACCATCCTGGGCAGTGAAATCACCAAGCGCTACGGCGAAAAAGGCCTGGCCGAAGACACGATCATCTTGTCCTTCGTCGGCTCTGCCGGCCAGAGCTTCGGCGCCTTCATCCCTTGCGGCCTGACGCTGACCCTAGAAGGCGATGCCAACGACTACCTGGGCAAAGGCCTGTCAGGCGGCAAGATCATCGTATCGCCGCCGCGGGAATCGGTATTCCCTGCCGAAGATAACATCATCATCGGCAACGTCGCCTTCTACGGTGCCACCAGCGGCGAAGCCTACATCAACGGCACAGCCGGTGAACGCTTCTGCGTCCGCAACAGCGGCATCAGCGCCGTCGTCGAAGGCGTCGGCAACCACGGCTGCGAATACATGACCGGCGGCCGGGTCCTCATCCTCGGCCAGACAGGGCGCAACTTTGCAGCCGGCATGTCCGGCGGCATCGCCTACGTCTACGACCTGGACCCGAATAAATGCAACACCGACCTGGTCAAGATGGAACCGCTCACCGACGACGACGAAAAAGCGGCTGTCAAAGCCATGCTGGAAAAACACGTCCACTACACGGACAGCAATCTGGGCCACATCCTCTTGGAAAACTGGGACGACACCGTCACTCACCTGACCAAAGTCATCCCTGAAGCCTACGAAGAAATGGTCGCCCTCATCGCCCAGGCAGAAGCCGAAGGCCATACCGACCAAGAAGCACACATGATCGCTTTTGAAAAGAAACACGGAAAGAACGGAAAGAAATAAGAAAAAGGGGCTGTCGCATCGCGACAGCCCCTTTTTAGTGGTTAGTAGCTAGTGGCTAGGGGTTAGCGGAGGGTTTTAAATTTAAAGCCATCTTCTACAAACTATAAACTCCATACTACAAACTATAAAGTGAAAAGGGCCTCGCATGATGACAAGCCCCTTTTTCGACGGCGGGCGCCCCACGTGGCGCCCCTACAGGGAATAGCGCTTGAAAGCGGTATTCCCTTGCACCCCTTCCTCACCTCGTGTATACTTAGGATAATATGATTGCCCCAGGCAGAGGAGGTCTTAGTATGACAAAAACGCAGCATGGTATCGTGGCTTGTGTCATCGGTGCGACGACGTGGGGGTTCAATGGCGTTGTCAGTCAGTTCCTGCTCTCTCATTATCCTGTCGAGCCGTCCTGGCTGGCGTCGATACGCATGTGCCTGGCCGGGTTGTTCCTGACGCTCATGGTGCTGCCGACGAAGCGGGCCGAGATACGCCAGATGCTGCATGACCCGGTCAGTCTGCGCCACTTGGTCCTGTTTGCCCTGTTCGGCCTCATCTTGAGCCAGTTCTCGTATTTATCGGCCATAAAGAATTCGAACGCCGGCACGGCGACGGTCCTGCAGACCCTGAGTGTCGTCCTCATGTCGCTCTATTTAGCCGTCCGCTTCCATAAACGGCCGACAGGGCGGGAAATCCTGTCGGTCTTCCTGGCCTTTGGCGGCGTCTACCTGGCTGCGACCAACGGCAACCCGTCGACGATGGTCATTTCTCCATCAGGCCTGACCTGGGGCCTCATCGGCGCCATCGCCTGTGTCACCTATCCTGTCCTGTCCCAGGGTCTGGCAGCTCATTGGGGAGCGGCCGTCGCCAACGGCCTGGGCATGATCATCGGCGGCGTTTTCCTCAGTCTGACCCTGCAGGTCTGGACGGTCTGGCCCGCACTGGACCTGACGGGCTGGCTGGCCGTTGCCTTTATCGTCATCATCGGCACGGCCCTGTCTTTTACGGCTTTTGTCACGGGTATCAGTGAAATCGGGCCGATGAAGGCGACTCTCCTGGGCACGCTGGAACCGGTCGTCGCTTCAGTGACTTCGGCCATCGCCTTGGGTACGACGTTCCATACGGTTGAACTCATCGGCTATGCCTGCATCATTGCTACGGTCTTCATCATCATCTTGCAGAAGAAACCAGCTATTTCGTAATACGTACTTTTCGTGTATAATAAGAGATGAATGAATAATGTTTTTTTCATCTTTTGAGAAAGGTGTGTTACTATGATTATTGATGATGCCGGCGGCCTCGTCTTCCGCCCACCCAGTGAAGCCCGCAGCTTCATCCTGCGCGTTACGATCGGCTGTTCCCACAATACCTGCCGTTTCTGCGATATGTACAAAGCTTCTAAATTCCGCATCCGTCCCATGGAAGAAATCGAAGGGATCATCGAGCGCGGCGCCTATGCCATGCCCTTCATCCGCCGGATTTTCCTGGCTGATGGCGATGCCCTGGTCCTGCCGACGGACAAACTCGTAGCCATCATGCAGAAATGCTACGAAAAATTCCCCAATCTGAACCGTATCGGTGCCTATGCGACTCCGGCTGACCTGGTCCGCAAGACGCCGGAAGAATTGAAGCGCCTCCGCGAAGCGGGCCTGGCCATCGTCTACATGGGCATTGAAAGCGGAGACGACGAAGTCTTGAAGCTCGTCGATAAAGGGACGACGGCAGCCCTGACCATCGAAGCCGGGAAAAAAGCCCTGGCAGCAGGCATGAAGCTGTCGACGATGATTCTCCTCGGCCTGGGCGGCCAGGAACGGACCAAGGAACATGCCCTGCATACGGCCCAGGTCGTATCGGCCATCAACCCGACCATGCTCAGCGCCTTGTCGCTCATTATTCCCCGCGAAGTACCGCTCTACCAGGATGTCGTCAATGGAACGTTTACCCCCCTGACAGCGCGGGGCTTCCTCCAGGAACTGGACATGATCCTGCGCCATACGGAAATGACCAAGCCCTGCATCTTCCGCAGCAACCACGTTTCCAATCTCCTGCCTGTCGGCGGCACCCTGCCGATGGACAAGGAAAAAATGCTGGCCGCATTAGAACGCTACATCCCGCAAGTCGACGACACGCTGCCGCTCTTAAACGATAACGGCAATTTCTGATTTTTTGCTGGAGGTGTTGCCTCGTGAAAAAACTCTGTCTTTTGCTCTTCTTCTGCATCCTGTCGATTACAACGGTCTTTGCCGACGGCCCGCGCTTCGATAACATGCGCACTGTCGTCATTGCCGATACGACACAGGACAGCTACGCCGCCCGTTTCATGAAAAGCCGGCTGAAACAGCCGTTCCGCATCCCCTACTGGGACCGCATCGAAACGGATACGGCCCTGTCGCCGTCTGACGTCAACATCGACACGATGCGCGCCCTTTCGGCCCAGTATAAAGCCGACGTCGTCCTGGTCCCCGTCGTCCAGACCTGGTACTGGCGGCAGCACATGGCCGGGCTCTGGCGCTATGATGATGACGAAATCATCACGGAATGTCTCTATCACCTGACGGTATACGCCTACGACAAGCGGACCGATACTTTCAAGAGCTACAGCGACAAAGGCCGTGAAATCGAATCGGCATCTATCCTGAACGACCCCAACGAAATCCTGACGGAATCTATGGACCGCATTATGAAAAAGCTGCCCTATAAGCGCATCCCGACGGATATCGAAGATGTCGCAACGGGTGGAACATCCTTGCAGACCAAAACGACCGAAGGCGGGGCTAAAATACTGACCAACACCTTCCCGCAGGCCATTTGAGGTTAGGGATTAGTGGCTCGTGGCTCGTAAAAAAAGGGGCTGTCGCATGTGCGACAGCCCCTTTTTTGTGTTGTAGGGGCGACCCCCACAAACTTTCATTCATGCAAACGACCCACATTCTTGTGGCGGGCTAGCCACGTGCGAGCCCCTACGTTAGAACGCTACTTTTTTATGAACTTTTATCCATAAGGTTTCCTATTTCATGCAGGCTGGTTTCTGCTTTTTGGTCATCGAAGGGTTCGCAGTGGACGCGGTTGCGTCCGGCTTCTTTGGCTTCATAGAGGAAACGGTCGGCTAAGGCGAACATCTTCCGCAGGTCGACGGCACCCTGGCAGAGGCCCCACGTATAGCCGCCGCTCATCGTCGGCTGGCGGGTCAAATCGTCAAAGGGCAATTCCTTCAAGTGCCGCTGGAACCGTTCTACATCGTCCTGGAACGAAGTCTGTTCCCGAAACGACAGGACCAGGAATTCGTCGCCGCCATAGCGGTAGACACAATCATCGGGAAAGATATGGCGCAAAAGCCGACTGATGCCGGACAGGATATCATCACCGAGTACATGACCGTAGGTATCATTGAAAAATTTGAACTGGTCGATATCGCAGATCATGACACAAATCGTCTGTCCTAAATACTGTTCAAAATCTTCCCGCAGGGCTTCGCGGTTCAGCAGCCCGGTCAGCTCATCGGTCCGGCTCCGCTGGTAAAATTCTTCATTACTGGACCGGAGATGCATGCGTATCTGGGCAAAAGACAGGGCCAGATAGCGCCGCGAAAAGATGATGACCAGACAGACCAGATAAAAGAGGACGATATCGTATTGGTCCTGCCAGGCAATCTGATGACCCGTCATGGCGATGACGGCAAAGGTCGTGACCAGATTGACGGCGACGATGGGAAACAAAACCTTGAGGTTATCGTAAATGGGCAGCAAATAGACCAGGATGAGCATGAGCAGGTATTCAAAGAAGAAGCTGCTCCCGTCCTGGGTGCTGAAAAAAGTCAGGCAAGCCAGGGATGAATTGATGAACAAAAAGATATAGACCAGATTTTCTAATATCTTTTCATTGCGGACAGCCCCGTGCAGACATCGGTAGAAACCGGCAAAAAAGAGGATATTGACGCCAAAAAGGATGATGTATACCGTCGTTGCATTGATAGCCGGCAAGACGGCTCCGGCCGCATTGGGCGCATACGTACCGATGACCCCGGTCAGGGCGATGATGCACAGGAGGGAGGAAATGAAACTGCAGGCATAGAGATTATCCCGTATTTTCTGTTTCCTGAATTCCGGATCCGCCAAAATAGCCTGGATATCACCAAATAGCCCATGAAACATTTTATGTACATGTTTTCGTAAATATATAACAAATCTCATGAAAAAGCCCCCTATTTGTCTATACTTATAGTATCAAAACAAATGGGGGGCTTGCAAGTTTTACTCGATGACCTCAATGACTGCCCGGTACGGCTTCCATGAGCGTTTCGGCCTGAGCCTTCGCTTTTTCTTTGGCTTCATGAGCATCCATGTGACGGGCAAAGATGCCGGCCAGGATAGAGCCCGTTACCTGATGGATAGCCGCTCCGACAGCTGCCGGAATGGCGACGGCCGGGGCAAAGAAGACCGATACCAGCGAAATGGCCAGGGCGTCGTTCTGCATGCCGACTTCCAACGTAACCGAATGCTGCTGTTTCTTGCCCAAGCCCAGCTTGCCTGTAACGAAATAGCCGATGAGGAAGCCGCCGAGATTGTGCAGGAGGACCATGAGGATGATGAAGATACCCATGTCCAGAATCTTAGCGCCATTGATGGCAATGACGCCGCCGACGATAACCAGGACGCCGAAAGCCGAAACGAGGACCAGGACCTTCGACAGGGAAGCAATATGTTTTTCTCCCATCAGGCGATGCGTCAACAAGCCGAGGACCAAGGGAACCAGGATGACTTTCATGACCGTCATGGCCATAGCCATAAAGGAAACTTCGACCCATTGACCGGCCAGGCCCCAGACGATGAAAGGCATCATAATCGGCGCCAGCAAAGTCGAACACGTCGTAATGGAAACAGACAGGGGTACATCGGCCTTGGCCAGGAAACTCATGACATTCGACGCCGTCCCGCTGGGACAGGAGCCGAGGAGGATCATGCCGACGGCGATTTCCGGCGGCATTTCAAAAGCCAGGACCAGGGCATAGGCCAAGAGGGGCATAATCGTATAGTGAGCCGTACAGCCGATGAGGACTTCCTTCGGCCGCTGGACGATCAATTTGAAATCCCGGGCATGGAGCGTCATACCCATGCCGAACATGATGACGCCTAACAAGAGGACCGTATGAGGAACCGCCCAGAGAAAGGCATTGGGCATGAAATAAGCCCAGATGACGACGAGAAAGACGATATACGTCAAATTCTTCCCAACAAAACCGCTCAACTTTCCAATGAAATCCATCATAGTCACGCACATCCTTTCTAAAACAAGACCTGACAAATACAAATACGCAAACGGTTTTGATGGAGCAAAAAAAAACTTTGCCTCTAAAAAGAGACAAAGTATTCACTCTGCGGTACCACTCTCATTGTCGTAATGACCACTTTTCCAGCATCTCCGGGACAGCCCATGTAATGCCTGGCAAGGTAACGGTTGCCTGCCGGCTGCGTCTACTAGCGAAATGCGTTCGGGCAGCAGCTCCTGGACGACTTCACGCCGGGATTCCATCCTGCCTCTCAGCCACCAGCAGGTCTCTGTCATGGTTTCCCAAACATTACTATTTCCATTCAACACTGTTTTGTATTTGTTGAGGTCTATTATACCGTGTCACCCCCGTGAAGTCAATAAGTTTTTAAGTCAGTTGTACGTTTTACCGTCAAAAATTTACATACCCCAAGACTGTTTTTTCTATATTATTTTATAATTTAAATTTAACCTGATTCTGCAAGAAGTTTCCCACCTTTTTAGGCGGTGAGATGAATTGCAGGTTTTTCTGAGGGCTCGATGCCATCAGAAAAACAATGGCTTCACAAGTTGATTTGCAGTATAATCAGTAGTAAGAGTGAAAGGATTTGGAAAGTCAAGGCAGGTGATGATAGTGAATAAGGCATACCGATACAGAATCTATCCGACAACGGAACAGAAAATGATGTTTGCCAAGACCTTTGGGTGCGTCCGATTCATCTACAACAAGATGCTGAGTGACCGCATTGACTATTATAAGGAAACCGGCCAAAAGCTGAATAACACGCCTGCGCAGTACAAGGAAGCATTCCCTTGGCTAAAGGAAGTGGATAGTTTAGCCCTTGCCAATGCCCAAATGAACCTGAATAAGGCCTATAGCCACTTTTGGAATGACAGCAAGCATTTCGGCAAGCCGCGCTTCAAGTCAAAGAAAAATTGTCGTGCTTCGTATTCTACGAACAACCAGAAAGGCTCTGTCCGAATCGAGGGCCATAAGGTGAAACTGCCTAAAGTAGGCTGGGTGAAACTACGCCAGCATCGTCCCTTACCGGAGAACAGTATCATAAAGACCGTAACCATCAGCAAGACGCCATCAGGAAAGTACTATATCAGTATGCTGGTGGAGTATGAAAACCAAATACTCCCTGTCATACCGAAGACCTTCCTTGGCCTGGATTTTGCGATGCACGGTTTGTATGTGGCTTCCGATGAGGAGGATGCTAAGTATCCCGATTTCCTGCGAACGGCAGAGAAAAGATTGGCTAAGGCACAGCGAAAGCTATCCAACAAGCAAAAAGGAAGTCACAACAGAGAAAAACAAAGGCTGCGCGTAGCTATTCTCCATGAGAAAGTGGCCAATCAACGGCGGGATTTCCTGCATAAGAAGGCTCGCTACCTTGCAGACCGCTATGATGCCATTGGCATTGAGGATATTAGTGTCAAAGCGATGGCAAAGCGGAAAAAGGGTGGCAAGTTCAGCTTTGGCAAATCCGTAGCTGACAATGGCTGGAATATGTTCACGAATATGCTGGAATATAAGCTGGCTTGGCAAGGCAAACAGCTTATCAAGATAGACAAGTGGTATCCAAGCAGCCAGCTGTGCCATGTTTGCGGATATCAGAACCACGAAACCAAGGACTTATCTGTAAGGGAATGGGATTGCCCTAAATGTGGCAGTCACCATAACCGCGATAAGAACGCTGCCATAAATATTCGGGAAGAAGCCAGGCGGATATCTGCCTGACGTAATTCATAAAATACCGTGGGGCGCACGGGAATCTACGCCTGTGAAGAGTATGTAAGCCGCCGCAACTCTTTGGAGTCCGTGGCGCTGTTCTCCTTGAAGCAGGAAGCTCTTGCCTCTATAGGCGGGAGTACGTTCACAATACAGTTAGCTGGGTCCCTGGCCGCCTTATACCTTACGATTTTCATTTTCCTCGTAAGTTGTGTCGGCCTGGGCCTATCGATTTCAGCCGTAGCCAAGAACATGCAGCAGGTCATGGTATACTGTTTTTTATTCCTCATGCCCATGATACTCCTGTCGGGACTGGCGACACCGGTCCGCAACATGCCGCAGGTCCTGCAATACGTGACCTATATCAACCCCATGCGCTTTGCCATCGAAGCCATACGCCGCATCTACCTGGAAGGCGCCGGTATTTCTGCTATTGCCTACACCTACCTGCCCATGCTGGCCGTCGCCGCCGTCACCCTGCCCCTGGCTGCCTGGCTGTTTCGCCACAAATTATCATAGAAAGAGGGATTGCTATGCCCCATAAAGTGCCTGTGACATCGAGCCGCGAAGACGGCCGGGAAACAAAAGCACGTATCATCGAAGCGGCAGGCCCGCTCTTTGCCCAACACGGTTATGACGGTACGACAAGCAAGGAAATCTGCCAAAAAGCCGGTGTCAATATGGCCGCTGTCAACTATCACTTCGGCAGCCGCGACGGCCTGTACGTCGCCGTCCTCGAAGAAGTCCAGGACTACCTGGTCAATGTGGACGTACTCAAAAAACTGGCGCAGCAAGAAGGCTCGCCGCGCCAGAAATTAGAACGTTTTGTCGATTATTTTATAGAAGATGCCTTTCGCCGCAACGACTGGCACGTCCGTGTCTGGATCCAGGAACTCCTGCACCCGTCGCCGTACATCCAGAATATCATTTCTCAAAAGGGCCTGCCCAAATTCTACGTGTCCTCGGGCGTCCTGCAGCAGGCCTTAGGCTATGACACAGCGGATATCGGATTTTACAGCGCCTACCTCACCCTCATCGCGCCGTTCACTCTGGCCTTCCTGGCCCAGAACAGCCCGGTCATCGAGGCCCTGCCCGTCCACTATCCGACAGAAGAATTCATCCAGCACTTAAAGGAAAACTTCTTCAAAGTTCTCGATGCTTTGACGGTCCCCAAAACGTAGTGCCTGGCTGATCTACGGGAGTACAGACTGGACCCGGGCCTGGAGCTCCGGCACGACGTCGGCTTCGAACCAGGGATTCTTGGCCTGCCAGCGGAAGTTGAGCGGACTGGGATGGACGATGGGGAAATAATCCGGCAAGTAAGCCTGGTAATTCCGCACGGTCTCCGTCAGATTGCGTTCCGTCCGGCCTTTCAAATAATAGTCGATGGCGTACTTGCCGACGAGGATGGTCAGTGCCAGGTCCGGCATGAGTTGCAGAATTTCACGATGATATTCCTGGGCGATGAACCGTCTCGGCGGTTTGTCGCCCGTTTTGGCTTTGCCCGGATAGTAGAAATCCATAGGCATAATGGAAATGGCCGGCGAATAGAAAGTCTGGCTGTCAATGCCCATCCAGGCCATCAGCTTTTCACCGGACTTGTCATGGAAAGGAATCCCCGATTCTTCGACCTTCTTGCCCGGAGCCTGACCGATGATCAAGATTCTCGCTTCCTCGTGGATCTGAAAAATAGGACTGATGCCGCGGGCCGTATACGACGCGTTCCGTTCGTCCGTTTTTAATTGATCAATGATCTCCTGCAAATGCATAAAAACGCCTCCTAAATGGTAAAGAGTCTGCCATGATACACGAATAGGCTGTGGTCGAACATCACCACGGGTCGCCCTGGCCGGGACGGCCCCTACGCAGGCGGCAGATAGCCGCGTTATTTTTCATCGCATACAGGCGATGCCGTAGGGGACGCCTGTCTAAGGCGTCCCGCCGTGAATCCTGTAAATGATTGGAATATATGACAAGTGGCACATTGTCGTAATACCATCATCAGACGATTAAATGATAATAAATAATAGGTATGAACAGGGCCGGCAGGAAGTCGGCTACTTTCAGCTTCGTCAACTGGAACATGTTGAGGGCAATACCCAGGATCATAACACTGCCGACGGCATTCAATTCCCGGATGACATCGGGCGTCATGAGGGGCATGATGAAGGTCGCCAACAGATAGAAAAAGCCCTGATAGATGAAGAGGACGATGCCGACGGGAACGACGCCCAAGCCGTAAAGGGTCCCAAAAATGAAAGATGACGTAAAGTCCAGGGCGCTCTTGAAATATAAGAGGTCATGACTTCCCAGGGCCGCCTGGATAGGGCCGAGGATGGCCATGGCGCCGATGACCTGCATGATGGATAAGGTGACGAAGCCCCGGACGAACCGCGAATCATCGCCGTGGCCCATGCGCTTCTTGAGGAATTCGCCAAAGCGGTTCATGCCATCTTCGATGCCGATAGCCGTCCCGACGAGGGTACCGATGATCATGCTGGCCAATACGAGGAGCAGATTCTGGCTCTGGACGGCTCCTTGTATGCCCATGATGGCGACGCACAGCGAAATGACACCAAAAATGGCCTTGGTAAAGCGCTCCGGTATGCCGCGCTTCAAAAGAAATCCCAGCAATGCCCCTAACGACGACGTCACGGCATTGACGATGACAGCAAACATGTACTTTCCCCCTGACAAGTGAATTTGTAATTATTATAGCAGAAAAAAGGCGCTGTCGCACGAAGACAGCGCCTTTTTTAGCAGTTAGTGGATGGAATCGAATTTAATGGGCTGCTGTGGGCGATACGCTGGCAGCGGCTTTCTGGTCGGCTTCGTAGTTGGAGTCGAAGCGTTTGTTCAGGTAGTTGACGTAGAGATAGGCCAAGACGGCACCGGAGATGTTGTGCCATGCACTGAAGACGGCACCGGGGACGCCGGCCATGGGCAGGGATGCAAAGTGTGCTTTGGCCAGGCCCGTTGCCAGGCCGGAATTCTGCATGCCGACTTCGATGGACAAGGCGACCATTTTCTTCCAGCTCATGCCGCAGAGATGGCCGATAAAGAATCCCAGGGCATAGCCCAGGCAGTTGTGCAGGATGACGACCAGCAGGATGATGCCCGAACTGTTGAGGATAGCATCGCGGCTGGCTCCGATGATGCCGGCGATGAGGAAGGAAATAGCCAGGGCCGAAACGGCCGGCAGGTAATCTGTAGCCGTATCAGCCAGCTTCGGCAGGAAGCTCTTGACGATGAGGCCCAGGGCAATGGGGACGATGACGATCTGCAGGATCGATAAGAACATGCCGACCGGGTCAAAGGAGATGCGCTGGCCGATGATGAGATACGTCAAAAGCGGCGTCATGATCGGCGAAATTAACGTCGATACACTGGTCATCGTGACCGACAGGGGAACGTCGCCTTTGCTCATGAAGGTGATGACATTAGACGACGTACCGCCCGGGCAGGTCCCGACGAGGACGACGCCGACCGTCAGGGCCGGGTCGAGCTGGAAAATCGTCGAAAGGACGTAAGCCAGGAAAGGCATGACGAAATACTGGGCGCAGGCGCCGAAAAAGACATCTTTCGGCCGCTTGAGGACCAAGGCGAAATCGTGGACGCTCATGGTCATGCCCATGCCGAACATGATGACGCCGAGGAGGACGGAGAGAACGGAAATGCCGCCCACCTTGCCGAGGACCCAGGAAAAGCTCGTCGGCAGGGTCATGCCGATGATGAGGAAGATGACGGCGATGACGCCGAAATATTTACCGATAAGGGCACAGACTTTTTTCATGATGAATACCTCTTTTTAAAACAATATGTTTATAAGTCCAAAAAAAGGAACCTCCTGCCCCGATGGGGATTCTCCGCCATTCCGAAGAGGCCCGGCCAGGGCAAGAGGTACGTTGAAAGACTGATTATTTCATGACAGCGCCGGTATTGGCAGACGTGACGAGTTTCGCATAGCGGGACAAGTAACCGGTCTTGACTTTCGGTTCCGGCTGCTTCCATTCAGCTTTGCGTTTTGCCAATTCTTCATCGCTGACTTCCAGTTCCAATTTACGGTTGGGAATGTCGATGGAAATGGTGTCCCCGTCATGGACCAGGGCCAGGGGGCCGCCTTCCATGGCTTCCGGTGAGATATGGCCGATGCAGGCGCCGCGGCTGGCACCGCTGAAGCGGCCGTCGGTCAAGAGGGCGACTTTCAGGCCCATGCCGGTGATGACGGCTGTCGGGTTGAGCATTTCACGCATGCCCGGACCGCCTTTCGGGCCTTCGTAGCGGATGACGACGACGTGACCTTCTTTGATTTCACCGCCGATGATAGCGGCAATGGCAGCTTCTTCCGAGTCATAGCATTTGGCCGTACCTTTATAGACCAGGAGGTCCGGTTCGACGGCACTTTCTTTGATGACCGAGCCGAGAGGCGCCAGGTTGCCTTTGAGGACGGCAATACCGCCTTTATGCATATAGGCGTTTTCTACGGAATGGATGACGTCGTGGTTGAGGATCTTCGCATCTTTGATACGGTCGCCGACCGTGCCGGTAATGGTCTTGGCGTCGGTGTGGATGAGGCCCAACTTGGAGACTTCTTTCATGACAGCGCAGATGCCGCCGGCTTCATCGAGGTCCTGCATATGATACGTGCCGCCAGGGCTCATCTTGCAGATATAAGCCGCTTTACGGCTGATTTCGTCGAATTCATCGAGCGAGAGGTCGACGCCGGCTTCGTGGGCGATGGCCGGTAAATGGAGGGCCGTGTTGGTCGAACCACCGATAGCCATGTCGACGGCAATGGCGTTTTCAAAGGCTTCCAGGGTCATGATGTCGCGCGGCTTGATATCTTTGCGAACCAAATCCATGACGACCTGGCCGGCTTTCTTAGCCAGCATGCGGCGCAGGCCCGTATAGGCAGCGGGAATGGTGCCGTTGCCGGGAAGGCCCATGCCGAGGACTTCGGTCATGCAGTTCATCGTATTGGCTGTGAACAAGCCGGAACAGGAACCGCAGCCCGGGCAGGCCTGGAATTCCATCTGGTGCATTTCTTCCGGTGTCATCTGGCCCGATTCGACTTTGCCAGCGGCTTCAAACATGGTGCTGACGCTGATGTTCTTGCCGTTATGACGGCCGGCGAGCATGGGGCCGCCGCTGACGACGACCGTCGGGATATTGAGGCGGCCGGCAGCCATGAGCATAGCCGGTACGATTTTATCGCAGTTCGGGATGAGGACCAGGCCGTCGAAAGCATGAGCCGTAGCTACGGCTTCGATGGAATCGCAGATGAGTTCACGGCTGGACAGGGAAAAGCTCATGCCGCGATGACCCATGGCGATACCGTCGCAGACGCCGATGGACGGGAATTCAATCGGTGTACCGCCGGCAGCGGCAACACCGAGCTTAACAGCTTCGGCAATTTCGCGCAAATGGATATGGCCGGGAATGATTTCATTGAAAGCATTACAGATACCGATCAACGGTTTCTGCAAATCTTCATCGCTATAGCCCATAGCATGGAACAACGTACGATGGGCGGTTCGGGTAACGCCCTTTTTAACAACATCACTGCGCATGGTATTCATCCTTTCTCTACATATCCTTGACGGCCATTTCGCCGCGGGACAGGGAAATCTGCCCGGTCCGGGCGATTTCAATAATATCATAATCTTTCAGCATTTCTAAGAGAGCCTCGATGTGGTCTTCCCGGCCTGTCAGGCGCAGGACCAGGGAACGGCGCTGGACGTCGACGATCTTGGCGTTGAAGAGCTGGGCGATATTGGTCAGTTCTTCGCGGGTCTGCGGCGTCGGGCTCTGGACTTTGATCATAGCCAGTTCATAGCTGATGAACGGTGCATCGTCGAGGTTGACGACTTTGATGACGTCGATGAGCTTGGCCAGCTGGTTGACGGCCTGGTCGAGTTCCCAGCGGTTTTCGACGGAAACGACGATGTTGATACGCGTTACGTCAGCTTCTTCCGTATAACCGGCGTTGATACATTCAATATTAATGGCTCTGCGGCTGATCAGGCCGGCGACGTGCGTCAGGACGCCCGGTTTATTGTCGCAGAGAATAGCGAGATGTTGTCTCATCATTTCCCTTCACCTCCCAATACCATCTGGTCCAGGCGCTTGCCGCCGGGAACCATGGGATAGACATTTTCATCAGCCGGGATGAAGACGTCGAGCAGTGCCGGCCCTTCCGTCTTGAACAGGGCTTCTACGGCTTTAGCCAGGTCTTCCGGCTTGTGGACAGCCGTCCCGGGAACCCCCATGGACGCGGATACGGCCGTCAAATCGGGATTGTCGTCGATGACCGATTCGGCACAGTGCCCGTTGTAGAACAAGCGCTGCCACTGGTTGACCATGCCCAGGACGTTGTTGTGGAGGACGATGGTCTTGACATCGACGCCATATTTATGAAGGGTGGCGAATTCCTGGCAGTTCATCATGATACTGCCGTCGCCAGTGAACAAGACGACTTTCGACTTGGGACAGCCCAGCTTGGCACCGAGGGCTGCCGGCAGGCCATAACCCATGGTACCCAGACCGCCAGAGGTAACGAAGCGGCGGGGCTTGTTCAAATCGAAGAACTGAGCCGCCCACATCTGGTGCTGGCCGACGTCGGTGACGACGATGGTGTCGTCGTCGGTCCACTTCTGGACTTCTTCAAAGAGCTTCTGCGGCGAAACGGCATCGGGAAGGTCCCGCGTGGCAAAGGGATGGGCGGCCTTCATATCGAGGACGAAAGTCCGCCATTCACCATAGCGGTCAGCCAGATGGGTTTCATGGGCTGCCAGCTTTTCGTCGAGGAGCGGCAGGGACCAGCGGAGGTCACCGTTGACGCTGATGTCGGCGTGGACGATTTTATTGATTTCTACTTTATCGATATCGAAGTGGACAATCTGCGCATTCGGCGCGAAATTTTCGACGTCGCCAGTGACGCGGTCGTCGAAGCGGGCACCGATGGCGACCAGGAGGTCGCATTTCGTGACAGCCATATTGGCCGCATACGAGCCATGCATGCCAACCATGCCCAGGTGGGCGTCATACGTATCGGGGACGCAGCCCTTGCCCATGAGGGTCGTGACGACAGGGACATGCATCTGCTGGACGATGTGTTTCAAGCGGTCCGACATGTTGGAAAGGACGACGCCGCCACCGGTGAGGATGACCGGGCGCTTTGCCTTTTCAATGGCTTCGACGGCGCGGTCGACATCAGCTTCATTGCCGACGTGATGGCCCTGGTAGCCGCGCAGATGGACTTCTTCGGGATATTCAAATTCAAAAGGTGTATCGAATACATCCTTGGCAATATCGACAAGGACCGGCCCGGGCCGGCCTGTGGTTGCGATGTAAAAGGCTTCTTTCAAGACCCGGGGCAATTCCTTGACGTTCTTCACTAAATAGTTGTGTTTCGTAATCGGTGTGGTAATACCGGAGATATCAGCTTCCTGGAAGGAGTCGCGCCCGATGAGGGGCGTCGCTACCTGGCCGCTGATGACGACGAGGGGGATGGAATCCATGTTGGCCGTGGCAATGCCTGTAACCATGTTGCAGACGCCAGGACCGGACGTAGCAAAGCAGACACCGGGCTTGCCCGTAGCGCGGGCATAACCGTCAGCGGCGTGGACAGCTCCCTGTTCGTGGCCTGTCAGGATATGGGGAAATTTGGCTTTATATAATTCATCATATAGCGTCAGGACAGCCCCGCCGGGATAGCCGAAGACGACTTGTACCTGTTCACGTTTCAAGCATTCGATCACTGCTTGTGCTCCGGTCATTTTCATCTCATTCACCTCATCAAATATCGTTCATCGTTGCTAGTAGTTCGTTCATCGAAGAAGGTCATCCATCGTTCCTCTTTCGACGAACGATGAACGGCCTGCGATGAACTGATTTTAATTAGTCGTTCTGGTCGTTGTTGTGGAGCCACGGCATCATGGCACGGAGTTTTTCACCGACCTGTTCGAGCGGATGTTCCGCATGCTGACGGCGCATAGCCAGGAAGTGAGCGCGGCCGCCGGCTTTGTTTTCGAGGAGCCAATCTTTGGCGAAAGCACCGGACTGGATGTCGTTGAGGACTTCTTTCATGGCTTTCTTCGATTCCTGGGTTACGACACGCGGGCCAGCCGTGTAATCGCCGTATTCAGCCGTATCGCTGATGGATTTGCGCATCTTAGCCATGCCGCCTTCGTACATGAGGTCGACGATCAACTTCATTTCATGGAAGGTTTCAAAATAAGCGATTTCCGGCTGATAACCAGCTTCGCAAAGAGTTTCAAAACCGTTGGTGATGAGCTGGCAGATGCCGCCGCAGAGGACTGCCTGTTCACCGAAGAGGTCCGTTTCCGTTTCTTCCTGGAAGGTCGTCTGGATGACGCCGGCACGGGTACCGCCGATGCCGCGGGCATAAGCCAAAGCGAGGTCGAAGCATTTACCGGAAGCATCCTGTTCGACGGCGAAGACGTCGGGGACGCCGCCGCCTTCTACGAATGTACGGCGTACGAGATGGCCCGGGCCTTTCGGAGCGACCATGAAGACGTCGACATCAGCCGGCGGGACAATCTGTTTGAAGTGAACGTTGAAGCCGTGTGCAAAAGCGAGGGCACTGCCGGATTTCAAGTTCGGAGCGATTTCCGTTGCATATACGTCAGCCTGTTTTTCATCCGGAATGAGGACCATCGTGACGTCAGCATCTTTAACAGCTTCGGCAACGGTCTTGACTTCGAGGCCGGCTTCTTTGGCTTTTTCAACCGATTTACTGCCTTTATACAAGCCGACGACGACGTCGACGCCGCTGTCCTTGAGGTTCAATGCATGAGCATGACCCTGGCTGCCATAACCGATGACGGCAACTTTTTTGCCTTTCATAACATCCCAATTTACGTCCTGATCATAAAATACTTTTGCCATAATAACATCTCTCCTTGAGTATAAAATAATTTATTCTCGTTGGGATTTAGAGATTCGTCGAAAGAGGCCAACAAAAAAACTCCGCCCCTCACTGAGGGACGGAGTACTCTTCCGCGATACCACCCTGATTCCCGGCGCATTACTGCAACCAGGCTCTCTACAACGTACCAACATACGCGTTTCCTATAACGTGGAAAAATCGTCAGTGCTTAATCTTGCTTCAGCACTTCTCTTCGGGGATGATTTTCAATCGCCATTCATTACCGGCTCGCACCAGCCGCCGGTTCTCTGGGAATGTCCGGACGAACTACTCTTTCCCGTCATCAGATTTCACTATATGCTTTTGCGAGCCTTTATCGTTGCGGCCCGTTTGAAAAGCTTGAACACATTCTACAAAATGCTGTGCCGTTTGTCAATGCTTTTTTGGAATTTTTCCGAAAAAAGTTTGGTTAAACGTTTACTTACCTAAGATTCTTAAGCCTTGCGATTGCCCAGATACCATTTCACAAACTGCTGAGCAATGCGGCCATTGCGGCCGGAATGTTCCATTTCCCAGCGGACGCCTTCGACACGAAGCTCTTCCGGGTCCAGGGTAATGCCAGCTTTTTTCAGTTCATGAGCGATGATCTGCAAGTATTCATCCTGCGTCGGCGCCGAGTAATGGAGAATGAGGCCAAAGCGGTCCGACAGGGAAATCGACTCGTTCGTACTGTCATCGCGGTAGACTTCATCCAGTTCATCGTTGCGGTCGCGCCACGTTTCCTTCAAGAGGTGGCGGCGGTTCGATGTTGCATAAATAAGCACGTTTTTCGGTTGCGGCGTAACGCCTCCGTCGATGGCCGACTTGAGGTATTTATACTCTTTTTCATTTTCATCAAAAGAGAGGTCGTCCAGGAAGAGGATGAACTTCTTGCTGCCAATGTCGCCGAGCCGTTCCATGAGCTGCTGCAAATTGTGGAGCTGGCCGCGCTGGACCTGGATGAGGCGCAGGCCCTGTTCATGGTAGCGGCAGACCAGGGCTTTGACAGCCGTCGACTTACCCGTCCCGCGGGAACCCGTCAGGAGGACGTTATTGGCCGCCCGGTCAGCCAGAAAGGCCGTCGTATTGGCCAGGAGCTTTTCTTTCTGGGCCGCATAGCCGATGAGGTCATCCCAGGCGAGATGGGGAAAATTCTCGATGCCTACGAGGTCCCCAGCCTCACCGATGCGGAAGGCCATGAACTGTGCCAATTTGCCCCGGCCATACACTGCATAATGATGCAGTAAGACTTTCGTCGCTTCTTCTGGTGTCGACGCCGCCATAAGGGCCGTTTCCAATGTCTGGACATAGCCGTAGACTTTTGGGACAGCCGGTTCGTAGTTGTCGAGGAAATCGACGCCGAGGAAGTCGGAAGCGGCCTTTTGCAGATACGGCCAGAGCAGGGTCATATCCAAGAGCAGGGCCTTGGTCATGCCCGTGCCGGCCTTGCCCGACCGTTCAATGGCTTCGGCAGCGACCGTATCGCCTTCCCCCAAGAGATAGAGGAAATATTGGCGCAGGATATTGCCGCTCAGGCCCAGCTGTTCCGCCCGTTCCAAGAGGACCGCTGCCGCTTCATGCTTGCCAAAGGGATTATCCCCCTGTTCCTGGACGGCCAGCAGGGCCTTGATGACGGGATCCTGTAAAAAATTGCGGCATACGACGAGACCGCGCAGACTTTTATTTTCCATGTAGAAACCTCCCTATCAGCTTATATACATTTGAGCCATTATACCGCCGCCAGGCCACGGCAGTCAAGGAAGTTCTTGTCATATTTATACAGTAAAAGGTTTTACCCAACTAATTTATCTAACGCAGAGCATCGGCCATCTGGCACATGCGGACAATGGGCTTGACGTCATGGACGCGGACGATTGCGCAGCCGGCCAGGACGCCAGCGACACAGGTCGTCCCGGTCCCTTCCATCCGTTCCGTAACCGGCAGGTCAAGGATCTTGCCGATAAAGCCCTTGCGGCTCGTCCCCAGGAGCATGGGATACGGCAGGGCCGTCAGGTCCCGCAGGTGCTTCATGACGTAGACATTCTGGTCAAAGGTCTTGCCAAAGCCGATACCCGGGTCGGTGATGATCTGGTCCTGGCTCATGCCGGCCTGGTCGGCAATGATGGCCGAGCGGATGAAGAAGCGCTTCATATCCTCGATGATGTCGCCGTATTCCGTACCGTCCTGGTTATGCATGACGACGACAGGGACGCCGTATTTTGCGGTTACAGCGGCCATCTGACCCGGTTCCGGCGCATACTGTAGGCCCCAGATATCATTCATGATATGGGCGCCCGTGCGCATGGCATAGCCTGCCGTTTCCGCCTTGTACGTATCGACAGAAATGGGGACCGGGCAGGCTTCGACAAGGCGCGGCAAAATCGTTTCCAGCCGGGAAATCTCTTCGGCTGCTGAAATCGGCGTAAAGCCCGGCCGTGACGATTCGGCGCCGATGTCGATGATATCCGCCCCTTCGGCTACCATCTCTTCCATGTGCTTCAAGGCCACATCGGCATTATTCCATTTCCCGCCATCAGAAAAAGAGTCAGGCGTATAATTGAGGACGCCCATGACCAGCGTCCGTTCCCCGACAGTCAGGGATTTTCCATCTTTCCAATGATAATGACGAACTTCCACAATAATTCCTCCCAACAAAAAAAAGAGATAACGAAGGCGCCCAAAAGGACGCACAGTCGTTATCTCTAAAAAATCAAGTCCGTAACCTGTACGTTACCCGTTCATTATAGCAAAAGAAGCGTATCCTCACAAGTAAACGGTAAATCCAACCACTATACTAGTTAAATTTATCGTTTTCCATAATTCATACTAGTATAATAGTATGAATTATGGAAAATCGCAAAAGATACTGGTATAATAGTATAAATAGTTTTTTCAGAAAGGACGGGATACCATGATTCAGCGCGAATATTACATGAAACAAATCAGACCGTTCATTAACACGGATCTCATAAAGGTATTGACAGGAATACGCCGCAGCGGAAAATCAGTCATGCTGCAATTAATCCAGGAAGAACTATTATCTCAACAAGTCCGTCCTGATCAAATGATAAGCCTAAATTTTGAAGATTTGGCCAATCTCCCCTTGTGCCAACCCATGGCACTCTATCAATGGATTGCAGACAAAGCAACTGCCATAAAAGGAAAAATATACATTTTTTTAGATGAAATACAAGAAGTGACGAATTGGGAACGGGTCATCAATTCCCTGCGTGTCGCTTTCGATGTCGATATTTATCTCACCGGTTCAAATGCTAAGCTGCTTTCTGGGGAACTTTCCACCTATTTAGCCGGCCGCTATGTTCAATTCGTCATTTATCCTTTTTCTTATCAAGAATTTATATTAGCAAATCAATTAGACGATACCCCGCAAGCCTTTCAAAAATACCTACTCTTCGGCGGGATGCCTTTCTTAATGAATCTCCATTTCCAAGAAGGCCCATCTCGTCAGTATTTGCAGGATATGTACAATTCCGTAATTTTAAAGGATATTGTCCAACGGAATAATCTGCGCGACGTCGATTTATTAGAGCGCATTATCGGATATGCCCTCAGCAGTATCGGCCACGTTTTCAGTGCTTCTAACATTACAAAATACTTGAAAAGTGAACATCGAAAAGTTTCCAACGATACCGTATTGAATTACCTGAATGCTTGTACAACAGCTTATTTATTCTATAAAATCCCCCGCCAAGATTTATTAGGGAAGAAACTGCTTTCTATCAATGAAAAATACTATGTCGTCGACCATGGCCTGCGAGAAGCCGTATATGGCCACAATGCCCGCGATATCGACCAAATATTAGAAAACATTGTCTGCTTGGAATTATTGCGCCGCGGCTATACGGTAACGATTGGTAAAGCCGGAAATTTTGAAGTCGATTTCATTGCCGAAAAAGGAAATCGAAAATGTTATGTCCAGGTCACATATTTACTCGCTTCACCAGAAACTATCGAACGCGAATTCCGTGTATATAAAGACATAAAAGATAATTATCCCAAATACGTCGTTTCTATGGACGAACTCGACTTTAGCCAGGATGGAATCCAGCACTATAATATTCGTAAATTTTTGCGACTCCCTCGTGATTATTAAATATGTGAAAAATGGCAGTTTGTTGACGTAAAGTAACTTCATGATATACTAAAGATGGTTTTATCTTTATGGTTTCCATGCAAAGGGGGATTCATTATAATGAAAAAAACGCCTGTTATCTTCACCGGTCATGGCAGTCCGATGCTGGCTATCGATGAAAACGACTTGACACGCGAAATGCAGCGCGTCGGCGCAGACGTTCTAACCAGTGAGGACAGACCGAAAGCCATCCTGGCCATCTCGGCCCATTGGTATGTCCCAGGCACGTATATCCAGAGTGTCGAAAAGCCGCGTCAAATCTACGACATGTACGGCTTTCCAGAAGAGCTCTATCAGCTCCAATACCCAGCCAAGGGCTGTCCGGAACTGACCCAGGACGTCTGCCAGCTTTTAGGAAATGACGTTTCTATCGACGATTCATGGGGTATCGATCACGGAACATGGAGTGTTATGGTCCACATGTTTCCCGACGCGCCCATCCCAGTCGTCCAGCTTTCTGTAAACAGCACATTTACACCGGACCAATGCTTTGAACTCGGCCAGAAACTCGCCCCTCTCCGCGAAAAAGGCTACCTCATCTGGGCCAGTGGCAACATCGTCCACAACCTGCGCCGCGTCGAATGGAACAAGCGCGGCGGCTCCGAAGCAGCCAAACACTTCAACCAGGATATCGTCGATAATGTCATCGCCGGCAACATCGACAACGTCATCCACTACGAAAACCACGAACACGCAGCCTACGCCGTGCCGACACCGGAACACTACCTGCCCCTGCTCTATTGTCTGGGCGCCGCCGGAACGGATAAAGCTACACCATTCAATAATACCTGCACCTTAGGATCCATGGCTATGACCGGATTCGTCTGGGCGTGAAAAAAGGGCTTGTCGTCATACGACAAGCCCTTTTTGAGTTGTTAGTGGCTCGTGGTTAGGAGTTAGCGGATAGTTTTAAATTTAAAGGTTTTCTCTGCAAACAATAAACTCTTTGCTACAAACTATAAAGTAAACGGGGCGGCGCATGATGGCAAAATTCTTCGTGCAACAGCCCCATCTCCTTTTTACGTTTCTCACGAACGATTTGCGAGTTCTTTGATGGTCCCTTTTTCGATTTCAAAGAGATGGATTGTATCTGTTTCTCCAGACAGTTGTTTTTGAACTTCTTCGGCCAGGTGCAACGTGGCATCGGAGCAGGTGAACAGGAATATCTGTTCTTTTTTGCCCAGGGATGCCAGGAACTGGATGGCTTCTTTCTGGCGCTGTTCGTCGAAGCGGACGAGGATGTCGTCGAGGATGAGCGGCATCGGTTCGATTTGTTTGGAGAAGGCCATGGCCAGGCTGATGCGGATGGCCAGGTAAATCTGGTCGCCCAGGCCGCTGCTCCACTGTTTTTCCGGGACGCGGCGCTGGCTGCCATCGACGGCAAAGAGCTGTTTTCCGTCCAGGCTGGCCTGCAGGGTATAGCGGCCCTGGGTCATGAGATTGAGGTATTCGCCGGCCTGGCGGATGACGATAGGCTGGCGGACCCGTTCGTAGTATTCCTGGGCCTGTTCCAGCATGTACTGGGTGTACATATTGGTCAGCCAGTCGTCGACGTCGCGGTCCAGTTCGGCCTTGCGGTTCTGTTTGGCCTGCAGGAGCTTGCCGTATTCGTCGCTCTTGGCCATCTGGCTCAGGCGTTCGATGATGCTGCCTCGTTTTTCTGCGACTTCAGCCAGTTTCTTTTCGGCATCGGCGATTTTTTTCTGATAGTAGTCACGTTCATCTGTCCAGGTCTTCAAGGTATGGATTTTCAATTCATGGCGCAGTTCGGCCAGGTTCTTCGGCGTCTTGGCGATGAGGCGGATATGGGCTTCCGTCTGGTCATAGACTTCTTTGTACTGATGGAACTGGCGGAAGCGCAGGACTTTGCTGCGGAATTCACCTTCCGTCTGAGTCCCTGTCGCCTTGAGCAGTTCCTGCTGTTCTTGGACGCGCTGCTGCCGTTCTTCTCCCAGGCTGGCAATCTGACTTTCCCGTTCTTTCTGCTGACGGTCCTGTTCTTTGGCCACTTCAGCCTGGACGCGGATGTCCTGCCACTGTTTGTAGACGTCTTCGACGGTATCCGGGGAAACGGCCTTCTTGACGCCGACTTCCCGGAAAATCTGTTCTGCCGTATCGCTCCAGCGGGAAATGGCGCCTTTCAATTCCAGCTTGCGCCGCTTCCAATCGGCAGCGGCCGTCGTAACTTCATGCCACGTATCCCAAGCTTCTTTGGCTTTGGCCACATCGGCCGTATCCAGTTTGCTGAAACTATTTTTATCGCGCCAGCCGTCCCAGGCCGTTTCACAGGCCAGGAGCTGTTTTTTGCAGATATTGCCATCGGACTGCCATTTTTCATAAATGGCGTCGTACATGACTTTCTGTTCCTTCTGCCAGGCGTTCTTCGTCTCCCGCGTCTGCCAGTCCAGATACTGCTTGCGGACGGCGTCCAGTTCCTGGAGCCAGCGTTCATTCGATTCGTCCGTACTGAGGGTCATTTCCGCTTCTTTGGCTAAGTCGCTGATCTTGCGGTTGACGCCTGCCAGCCGGCCTTCGATTTCTGCGATTTTCCGGGGGACCCGGTCGGCACCGGTACTCTGGCGGACCAGGGAAATGATGGCGATGACGACACAGGCAGCGGCACCGCCGAGGCCCAGGGTCGAATCGAAGTGAGCCAGATAGACAGCGGCGACGCAGAGGGCCGCCAGGACCAGGAAAGCGATGCCGACGAAGGTAAAGGCCTTCGACGAGCCAGCCGGTTCATTCTTCAGCCATTCCAGCTGTTCCTGTATCTTCTGGCGTTCCATGACGACGTTCTGGATCGTCGCTACGGCCGTCCCGATGACGTCCCATTCGTCCTTAGTCTTTTCAGCCGGCCCGTCTTCGCCGCTGGCACCGGAAACATTCTTGGGCTTGTCGGCCTGCCATTTCTCTAAATCCTGACGGCTGTGGTCGAGGGCAGCGGCGGCCGAAATCCCCTGAGTCCAGTTGACGGCTGCCGGAATATCCTTGCCATCGGTCCAGGTCTTGAGCAGGTCGGCTTGTTTCGTGCCTTCAAATTCCCAGTCCATTTCCTTATCTTCATGGTCCGAAAGTTCTTCCAGCCCCTGCTTCCATTCACCGACATGGTGAGCCATGGCGTCGAGCTGGGGGCCGCAGGCCAGCCAGCGGTTCCACGATTCCTGGAAGGCCGGGCCTTTACGGCTCGTCGCCTTGAGCTTGCGGACCTGTTCGTCAATGGCCTTGATGTTCTGTTCCAGCTCGGCCCATTTCTGCGCGCCGTCAGCCGGGAACTGGGATACATCGGCCAGGGCCTGCATATGCTGCATGGCGTCCTGGCCGCGTTTATAGACATCCCAGGCAGCGATAGGCATGGAGATCCGTTCGATCTGCTGCTTCGATTCTTCGATATCCAGGCGGATACGGTTCTCGATTTCATGCGTCGTCTGTTCCGTTTCCTGCAGGCTGGCGAATTCATCTTCATCGTAGGCCATGCCGGTAATGCGGCGGTCGAAGTCCTTCTGCTCGTTGAGCAGGGCATTGATGGGTTTCTTGCCCTGCGGCGATGCGACCAGGAGGTCACCCATATGCTTGGTCACTTCGCTGCGGGCCAGGCCCATGCCGATGCCGCCTTCGATGCTAAAGAAATGGCTGCGCACGGCTTCATTGGACAGGATTTTGAACCCTTGCAGGTCTTCCAGGCCCATGGCAAAAATCGTATCATACGTCTGACGGTCCAGGCCGTGCCACCACAGATTCGCTGGCTCTTCCTGTACTTTTTCCTGGCCGTCTGACAGGAAATATTCTTTTTCATTGCGGACGATGCGGTATTCCTTCCCGTCTTCCCGACGGATGCCCATGCTGCCGAAATAGCCCTTCCAGTCTCCGCGCAGATAGCCGAAGAACATGGAGCGGACATATTTCATGAGCGTCGTCTTGCCGCTTTCGTTGCGGCCATGCATGACGATCAGGCCGTGTTCCGGCGGATTCCAGCTCACATTATGGTAAATCCCGAAATCATCCAAATGCATCTCTGTAATCTTCATACTGCTTAACCTCTTCTATGTTCCAGCAATTTCTGTACGCCCAGCCACTTGGCTTTCTCGAACGTTTCCAGCAGGCGCTGGTCCGTCAGGGCCCTTCCATAGGCCCCGAGGCGTTCAAATTCCGGGCGGCTCATGAGAATATCCCGCAGCGCCTTGGCCCTTTCTTCAGGAGCCAGCTTTTCCAGCTTGTCGAAGACATTCAAGTAGTCGCCGACGGAGTCGGGCAGTTTACTTCGTTCGTCCATATTCATCTTGGGACGGGCCAGGTTACGCAGGCGTTCGACCATGACGAAGGCGTATTTCCCCTGTTCTTCTTCACGCCAGCTTTCCAGCCAGTACTGCGTCGCCTCCGGATTGTTGAGGACGTGGTACATACTGCCGGAACCGGTGAAATTGACCGTCAGGAACGTCGGCTTGCCGATATCACGGCGCACTTTTTCCTTGGCGAAGCGGACGGACTCGCGCAGTTCCGACACCGATTCGATGCCGTCGATGGCGAGGTCGATGCTTTCCCAGCGGACGATGCTCGTGTCGATGAATTCCAGGTCCGTCGTCCCATACGGTCCGACTTCGACGTAATAACAGCCCCGCGGCCCCGTTTCCGTACAATCGAGGCCCTGCGGGTTGCCGGCATAGACGACATAGGGCTTTTCGCAGAGTATCTCATGCTTGTGGATATGCCCGAGGGCCCAGTAATCCATGCCACATTCTTTTAAATCTTCCAGGGTGCACGGCGCATATGTCGAATCCCGGCTGCCCACCTGGGTATGGAGCATGCCGATGGAAAAGCGGTCGCCAGCAGCGCGGTTGAATTTCCAGGCCAGATTGTCCCGCTGTTCGCTCTTGGCATAACTCTGCCCGTAAATGGCCGCTACTTCTTCGCCATCTACGACCAGGGGGACCCGTTCGACAGCATCGGTCGGAAACACGTGGACATTGGGCGGAAAGGGAATCTTCGCCTTCCACGCTTCGAGCGGATCGTGATTCCCCAGGACGGCAAAGACCTGGATGTTATTCTGTGCTAATTTATGTAAAAGGCGCACGTAATCGAGCTGTGCCGTCAAGTTGTGATCGGCACTGGTGTAGACATCGCCGGTGATGAGGACAGCGTGGACCCGTTTATCAATGGCCATCTGGACGATTTTCTGGAACGCCCGGACCGGCGCTTTCCCGACGATGCGCTGCCACCGTTCATCAATAGCGGAGAGGTTATGGAAAGGGCTCCCTAAGTGGAGATCCCCGCATTGAATAAAACGCAAACTTTTCGCCATTAGTATCCTTCTTTCTCTGACCACGCTCCATGCAACGCCGCTACGGCATCGCGGAGCCTGCAGGTGGGAATTTTTGAAAATGACAGGAGAAATTCTTTATCCGTTTCCTGCGACGGTGTTTCATAAAAAGACTGCATGGACAAGACACGGCAGCCCTGCCGTTCCGCCCGGCGGCGCAGTTCTTCTTCCGATAAGCGGCTGTGCAGGCGGATATGGCAGTATACGCCGGAAACCAGCCGCCCTACGACGATATCCTGACCAAAGGCTTCGACTAAGAGCCGGCCTAAGAGCTCCCCTTTTTCCTGGTATTCCTTGCGCAGGCGCCGTACCTGACGGGCCAGTTCGCCGCTCTCGATATATTCCGCCAGTACGCACTGCTCCGGAACCGACGCGCCCTGGCGGAACAGGCTGCGCCGCTGTTCGTAAAGGGGCATGAGCTGAGGTGGCAGTACCATATAGCTGAGGCGGATGAAAAAGGGCAATACCTTGGACAAGGCCCCCATATAGACGACGCGGCCGTGGCGGTCCAGGCCCTGCAAAGCCGGGACGGGGCGGCCATAATAGCGCAGCTCGCTGTCGTAATCGTCTTCGATGATCAGTCCATCCGTCTTTTCAGCCCAATGTAGCAGACGATGGCGGATGCCGGCGGGCATGACCGTCCCCGTCGGGAACTGATGGGACGGGCTGACGTAGACCAGGCGGACGCCGCTGGCTTCCAGGGCATCGACGTGGAGCAGGCCGCCGCTGATGGGGATGGGCACGATGGAATAGCCGCTGTTGCGGAAAATCTCCCGGCCCAGGCGGAAGCCCGGGTCTTCGACGCCGATGCAGGCATATTTATCGTGAAGCAGGTTGGTCAGGACGCCGAGAAGGGAAATCGTCCCGGCACCGATGATGATCTGCGACGGCTCTGCATGGACGCCGCGCGTTTCATAGACGTAACGGCTCAGGGCCCGGCGCAAATCGGGGACGCCCTGGTCATCATTGGCCGCCAGCAGCCGGTCTGGCTCCGATAAGATCCGATTCATATATTTCCGCCATATGTCGAGGGGAAAGCGTTCTAAAGCCATGTCGCCACTGGCGAAGTCATAGGCATAGACAGGGCGACGGCTGGCTTCACGCAGTACGGGCGCAGCAGCCTCTTCGGTCCGCGCTTCCAGGCCCCCCAGGGAGGCCACTTCATAGCGGGCCTTATGGCGGCGCAGGATGTAGCCTTCACTGGCCAGCTGGTAGTAGGCCTTTTCGACGGTCATCTTGCTGATACCCGCAGCCTGGGCCAGTTCACGGACCGAGTCGAGGCGCATGCCGGCTATCATCCGGTGCTCTTCGATTTCCCGGCGATAATATTCATAGATTTGTACGTAATAGGGTTTGCTGATAGATTTATCGAGTTGCAGCATCGTGACCTGGCGCCGTCTCCTTTCCCTGAACTACAGATATGGTGGAAATATCTCTGCAATATTATATTGTACCGAAAAAACGTGGCCGTGGCTAGTGGCTAGTGGCTAGTGGTTCGTGACTAGTGGTTCGTGGCTCGTGGCGGGCCGGCCTGATGTCACCGGCCTTCGCCTACTATGGCCGCTGCAACGGCGGCGCCGACTAAGGGGCCGTCCTGGATGAGCACCGGGTCGACGGGAATCTGCTTGTCCCGGCTCACGCCTTCATTCTGGCAGGCCTGCATGGCATCTTCCATCATGAACAAGGCGCCGCGGACGTGTTCCAAGAGGCTGCCGTCGACGGCCACGGACTGGGCCGGAACGGCTTCGCCGCCATAAAGATGGCGCAGGATGCCGCAGCTCACGGCGCCGGCCAGCTGGGCTGCGCGGACGAAAATGGCGGCGCCGATATTGCGGACAGGCCGCACCTCATCGGGCCGCACGATGCGCTTCCACAGCTGGCCCATCTTGAGCCGGCACTGCGAATCATTGTCGCAACTGATGATGTCATTCATAGCAGCTGTGGAAAACGCCGGGAGCTGGCGAGTCTTGAAATAAGACAGCAAGGTCTGCCGGAAGATTTCCGCTGCATAGGCACCGCCTGTCATCTTTTCCATCCGATGCTGACCGGGCTGGGCCGACAGGGCGTCGACCGCCTTGTCCCAGCGATTGCGTATGAGGCCGCCATAGTCGCCGGCTTCCAGATTGACGATCATATCCCAGGCCGGCTCATAGTAGCAGGCGTTGAAACCCGTCCCGCAGACGAGGCCCAGGCGGACCCGTTCCAGCGTATACGCTGCCGACAACAGCAGGGCCGTCGTGTCATTGACCAGGGCCACCGGTTCGACGGCCATAAGGCCCTGACGGGCCAGGGCCTGTTTGAGCATGGCGTTGACCCATTCGCCTTCCACACCGGGAACGGCAATTTCTTTCGACCACGACAGGAGCCGGCCATCGCGCAGGTCCTGCCGCTCTATGGCAAAGGAAAAGGTATGGCCCAGGGTATAGGCCTGCTGCCCATGGGCGACCTGGCCGACGAGGTGGGCCAGGAAATCGAAGAGCTCCCCAGCCGTCGTCGCCGAAGAGAGATAGTCGTATTGGCCAGGCAGCCGGAGCGGCTGGCAGACCTTCTTTTCGATGAGATAACAGTGCCGGCCCAACAGGCGGATCCGCGCAGCCCTTGCGTTCGTACCGCCGAAATCCAGGGCCAGATAGACGCCGTGCTCATCACCGCCAGGCAGGGAAACATGCGATTTCAGGGCCGATACGGTCGCCCCGGGCTGGCCGCGCAGGGCCCGTTCCATATCGGCGGCAAAATCGCGGGAAATCTGCTGCAGCCGCTCGTCGGTCAAATAAAAATAGCGGGCAATATTCATCCAGTCCATCCGTTCTTCCATGGCAGTGATCACACCTCTCGTAAAATCATAACTTTATTATACTATAGTTTTTCGACCTTTGTCGTCTTCCCTGGTCATTTCTCTCAAGCCAGTTCCTTATCAACAGTTGACTTTTTGTGACAATAGGCTATAATCATAGGCAGAGTGAGACCGAATCACAAGGGTCGCACGAAGGGGTACACCACCTTGGGTGTAATTCTTCGTGCGACCCTTTTTTCATTTGAGAGAAAGGAGGATCCTCCATGGTACGGATCAACGGCAAAGACATCGAAGCGGCCGGCCAGAACCTGCTCGCTTACCTGACCGACCAGGAATATCGTACAGACCGCATCGCCATCGAGCTGAACGGTGCTATCGTATCGCGCAAGGATTACGATAAAGTGACTTTGAAAGACGGCGATTCCATGGAAATCGTACACTTCGTCGGCGGGGGCTGATTCCCTGCGGCAAAGCAGTCATGAACTCATCTATCATTATAAAAGGAGTGTTTCCCAATGGAAAAAAAAGATACCCTGGTCCTTGGCGGCCACGAATTCACATCGCGTTTCATCTTAGGTTCCGGTAAATTCTCTGTCGACCTCATCAAGGCCGCTGTCGAACAAGGCGGTGCCCAGATGGTAACCATGGCCCTGCGCCGCGTCGAAGCCGGCCAGAAAGACAATATCCTCGACTATATCCCGAAAAATGTCACCCTGCTCCCCAATACGTCCAGTGCCCGCAATGCCGACGAAGCCGTCCGCATCGCCCACTTGTCCCGTGAAGTCGGCTGCGGCGATTTCATCAAGATTGAAGTCATGCGCGACTCCAAATATCTCCTGCCGGACAACAACGAAACCATCAAAGCCACGGAAATCCTGGCTAAAGAAGGCTTCGTCGTCCTGCCGTACATGTATCCGGACCTCTACGCAGCCCGTGCCCTGGCTGACGCCGGAGCTGCTGCCATCATGCCTCTGGCTTCGCCTATCGGCACCAACAAAGGCTTGTCGACGAAAGATTTCATCCAGATCCTCATCGACGAAGTCGATCTGCCTGTCATTGTCGACGCCGGTATCGGCCGTCCGTCCCAGGCCTGCGAAGCTATGGAAATGGGCGCCGCTGCTATCATGGCCAACACGGCCGTCGCTACGGCTGGCGACCTGCCGCTCATGGCCAAAGCCTTCGGTGAAGCCATCCGTGCCGGCCGCAATGCTTACCTCGCCGGCTTGGGCCGCGTCCGCGAAACGGCTTCGGCTTCGGATCCGCTGACGGGATTCTTAGGGGACTGAGGAGGAATCGAACATGACGGAAGAAACTAAAACTATCGATCAGAGCAAACTCATCGACCACATGAAATATTTACCGGGCATGGAAGTCATCGACTCGGATATGCTCGACCAGGTCGTCGCCATCCGCAATTCCTTCAACAATGACGACTTCACCGAGAAAGATGTCCGCCTGGCCCTGTCGAAAGAACATCTGGACCCGCGGGACTTCATGGCCCTCTTGTCGACGGCCGCTGCACCGTTCCTGGAAGAAATGGCCCAGAAAGCCCATCTGGTCACACGGCGCCATTTCGGCAACAACATCACCATCCTGACGCCGATCTATTTCGCCAACTACTGCGATAACTACTGCATCTACTGCGGCTTCAACTCGCACAATAAGATCAAGCGCGCCCGCCTGACGGACGAAGAACTCCACCGCGAATGTAAGAACATCGCCGATACGGGTATCGAAGAAGTCATCATGCTCACCGGCGAAAGCCCGAAGATGAGCGACATCAAATACATCGGCAACGCCGTCAAGATTGCCCGCCAGTACTTCCGGGTCATCAACATGGAAATCTACCCGGTCAATTCGGAAGACTATAAATATCTTCACGAATGTGGCGCCGACTACGTCACGGTCTTCCAGGAAACGTACAATTCCGACAAGTACGCTACCCTTCACCTGGCTGGCCACAAGCGCATCTTCCCGTACCGCTTCTATTCCCAGGAACGGGCCATCCTCGGCGGCATGCGCGGCGTCGGCTTCGCAGCCCTCTTAGGCCTGGACGACTACCAGAAAGATGCCCTGGCAACGGGCATGCACGCATGGCTCATGCAGCGCAAGTACCCGCATGCCGAAATTTCCCTGTCCTGTCCGCGCCTGTGTCCGATCATCAACAACGATAAGATCAACCCGAAGGACGTAGACGAACGGAAACTGACGCAGATCATCTGCGCCTACCGTCTGTTCATGCCTTACGCCTGCATCGTCGTATCGAGCCGTGAAAGCGCCCGCTACCGCAACGCCATCATGAAAATCGCCGCTACCAAAGTATCGGCCAGCGTCTGCGTCGGCATCGGCGGCCATCTGGAAAATGACGGCTCCGAAATGGGTGACGAACAGTTTGAAATCACTGACGGCCGGTCCTTCGACCAGATGTACTCCGACATCAAGAGCATGGGCCTGCAGCCTGTCACCAGTGAGTATATTTATTTGTAAACTACCTAATGTAATCCATTACCAATCCTATAAAATGCATATGACAAAAACGGTCCGGGACCCAATCCACCCCGAACCGTTTTTGTCATATATCTTCCCGTTTTAGGGCGTTAAACTCATACAGAGCATTCATTATATTCTATTGGTATAATTGTTGACGTTAGTATGAGATTCATGTATAGTTATATATATAAAATACTCTAATATTCAGGTGATAAATCGTGTTAAAAGTAGCTGCAATTACAAACCACGAATTGGCTTCGACGAACTACTGGGATCAGCTCGAACAAATCGCCGCATCCGATGTAGATTTCATCGTCCTTCGTGAAAAAAACCTTTCTGAAGAAGAATACACGGACTATGCGAAACGGGCCCTGCGCCTGTGCAGCATCCATCAGAAGACGTGTATCCTCCAGCATTTCGGAAAGGCTGCTATCCGTCTTCATATTCCCCGTTTCCAGTGCTCTCTGCCTTATTTGGAAACCCATTCGTCCCTGCTCTATTACATGACGACCCTCGGCGTTTCCGTACACACCGTCGAAGAAGCCGTCAAAGCCGAACAGCTCGGCGCTACGTACCTCATGGCCAGCCACGTCTTCCCGACAGCCTGCAAGCCGTCGGATCCGCCTATCGGCGTCGACACGGTCGAAGCCATCTGCAAGGCCGTCAAGATTCCGGTCTATGCCTTAGGCGGCGTTACGCCGAAGACCATCGCTCAGCTCCAGGACGTCCCCATCAAAGGCGTCGCCCTCATGTCGGGCCTCATGACCTGCCCGGACGTACCGGGATATTTAAAAGAATTGCGTGCCTAAAGAGAAGGGATGACCGTAATGACCCAGGCTTATATCATCATCGATATGCAGAATGATTTCATCGACGGCGCCCTGGGAAGCGCTCAGGCTCAAGCCGTCGTCCCCCGCATCGAGGCCAAGATCGTGGCCAGCAAAAAGGATGCCGACCAGGAAACGGACCTGATTTTCACCCAGGACACCCACGACGAGGCCTACAGCGAAACCCAGGAAGGCCGGAAACTTCCCGTTCCACACTGCCTGAAAGACACGCGGGGCTGGCGTATCTGCAAACATCTCCTGCCGTACACCATGTGGGCCACCATCCTGGAAAAGCCATCCTTTGGCTGTCCGGCACTGGTCGATGAAGTACGCGACTACGACCGGCTGGTATTGATGGGCTTGTGCACGGACATCTGCGTCATCGCCAATGCCATGCTGCTCAAAGCCTTCTACCCAGAAAAGGAAATCATCGTCGACAGCACATGCTGTGCCGGTTCCACCCCGGAAAACCACGAAAGAGCGTTACAGGCCATGAAAGCCTGCCAAATCGATATTGTATAAAAAAAGGCTTGTCGCACGTGCGACAAGCCTTTTTCTGTAGGGGCGCCACGCGGGGCGCCCGCTCATGCCAATTGTTCACGGAATTCTTACATATATCTGGCGGGCTCGCCACGTGCGAGCCCCTACGAACCTGCAGCCTCTTAACTGATGATTCCCGTGATTTCGGCTTTGGTCTGGTTGTTGTTGATTTTCTTTTCATAGCCTTTCAGGACCAGGCAGCCGATGATGCCGCCTGCGATCATGCCGGCAAAGGCCGTCATTTCCGGTTTGACCTGCCATGATTCTCCCAGCAGGTAGCCTGCGACGCCGCAGACGATGATGAGCAGCAAGGGGACACCGAAGCAGATGATGCCCTTGACGCCCATGCCGGCGTCGGGGATATTGAACTGTACATACTGTCCCTTTTTGGCCCCGATGGGGTTCACAGCATCGATGACGACATTGTCCGCGCACATGCTGTCGCTGCACGGCGAATATAGATTATTGCGGTTGGTCTGGATTTTGGCCAGGCCATTCGGGCAGACTTCTTCGACGACGCCCGTTCCAGTTCTCATAATAAAATACCTCTCTTTTCAGGACTAAAAGCCCAAATTTTCTCCGACCAGGATGACCTTGATGCGGCCCTGGGGCTTGCAGATACGCGTCCGGACGACTTGGGCACAGACGCTGTCCGGCCGGATGCAGTGGCCACACATGCCCGTCTTGGCACAAGGCGTACCGACACCGGGGAAGCGGCCGATATTCTGTGGCGACGCCACGGTGTGCGCCCGTTCGATGCCGGCTTCGACCGTCGGGACGATCTTGTTCATGCCGACGATGGCAATGACCTGTTTCGGCCCGTAGCAAAGGGCGGCGACGCGGTTGCCGTTGCCATCGATGTTGATGAGCTGGCCGTCCTGGACGGCTGCGTTGGCCCCCATGAGGAAGGTGTCACAGAGCAGGGCCTTGCGCATCAGTTCGACCCGTTCTTCTGGCGTCTTGGCCGAATCGCGGTCGATGACCGGATTGTGTTCCAGTACATAAGGCCGCAGGCCGATTTCATTGATGGATACCGAGCCGCCCCAGGATACGACATCCGTTTCCGGGATATACGAGATGGCCTGCTTCAAGGCCTCTTCCTTCGTCGGACAGTATACGGCTTCAAAGCCGCGGGCTGCAAACTTCTTTGCCACTAAAGGCCCTTTAATATCATACATGCGGTGCATCATATCGCTTCTATCCATAGTAACTCCTCCTTTATTTAGCCAGCATCATTTCCGCTTTGGCTTCGGCAGCCGGCGTACCATCAGCGTGGGTAATCTTTCCTTTCATGATGAACAGACGGCCGCGGTGGACTTCCGGCCAGCCTTCGACCTTGACCGTTTCGCCGATGCGTATGGCACTGCGGAAACGGATTTCCAGCCGCGCCGTATAGGCCGGTTTACCGGCAATGCGGAACACATAATCTCCCATGACTTCGTCCAGCAGCGTACTCGTCAGGCCTCCGTGCATGCGGTCGCCATAACTTTCATGCTCTGCCTTGGGCGTAAAATAAGCCACGCAGTGATTGCCTTCCATCTTCATGTCCAGCTTCAGGCCGATCGGGTTATCGCGGCCACAGCCGAAACAATGATTCGTATCATAAGCAGTTTCCATCTAATCCCCCCCTCCGAATATTCTTCACACTACCATTATTATACTATACTTGGCAAGCCTCTTCGCTTATTTGAAACGAATTATCATATTAGTATTGACAATCACTTTCAAATAAATTATACTTACAGTATCAAAGCGAAAGGAGCGGCAACCGGATATGAACCTGGATTTCGTCTTAATAACCCACTGTTCACCGACTTTAGCTGGTCTCAAACAGGCATCCCTTCTCTGTCTACCCCGCTTGGACAGCGGCTGTACCTATGATGATATAATTGAAAAATATAATCATAAATACAATGCAAAAGGCTTGTATTTCCGCATCTTGTATGCCTGTCCCAAACGCACTTTGCTGTATGTATACCGACCGGCCAGGGTCTGGGCCTACGTACAGCAGCGGGACATTTCATCATTTCTGCAGCAATTCGGCTATCAGGACTGCCAGGACATCTCTTCCCTGCTGGACCGTCTTGCCGAACGCTTTGCAGAAGATGGCTGTTTCCCTCATGAATCGGGCATTTTCCTCGGCTATCCCCTAGAGGACGTGTGCGGTTTCATCGCCAACAAGGGAAACCATGCCAAGCTTTGTGGCGAATGGAAGGTATACGGCGACGCCCACGCTGCCGCCCGTACTTTCCATCGCTATACGTGCTGCCGGCAAGACTATTTGAATCGCTTTGCCGTTGGGACAACATTAGACTCGCTCATTGTAGCATAAGGAGGATTTAATCATGGTAGAAATCGTTTATTGGAGTGGTACAGGTAATACAGAAGCAATGGCTAACGAAATCGAAGCAGCCGTCAAAGCTGCCGGTGCTGACGTAGAATCAGTCCGCTTTGAAGATACAAATGTCGATGATGTAGCTAGCAAAGACGTCATCCTGCTCGGCTGCCCGGCCATGGGTTCAGAAGAACTGGAAGACTCTGTCGTCGAACCGTTCTTCACCGATTTGGCTCCGAAATTGAAGGGCAAAAAAGTCGGCCTCTTTGGCTCTTACGGCTGGGGCTCCGGCGAATGGATGGACGCATGGAAACAGCGTACAGAAGATGCCGGTGCCACCGTCATTGGTACGGCCATCGTCAACGAAACACCGGATAACGCTCCTGAATGCAAAGAATTGGGCGAAGCCGCTGCCAAAGCATAAAAATCAGAAAACAACTTCACATTCATTCTCCTCTTAGTAAAAGGGCTTGTCGCACAACGACAAGCCCTTTTACGTCGCTAGTGGCTAGCCGTTAGTGGTTAGCGGATGGCCTTAAATTTTAACACTAACTGCTAACCCCTAGCCCCTAGCCCCTAACTGCTGACGGCTTAAAAGAGCTAGTGTTTCGACGACGAACGACTTGCGTTTACTTTTTGTCAAGTATATATGCGAGATAGGTACGATTAGACGTAACTCTCATCCTTCTCATTTGCCTAGGGTATGTTAAAATAGGAACGTACTGTCTCATACTTATTTATTCCTATAGTAAAAGGAGGAATTTTATGAAAGACCAAGTCTTTTCCATCTTGCAGGCTGTCGGCCGCAGTTTCATGCTGCCTGTCGCCATCCTGCCGATTGCCGGCTTACTCCTCGGTATCGGGGCTTCTTTCACGAATGCTACGACCATCCAGACCTATGGATTGGAAAGCATTCTCGGAAACGGCACGATACTCCATTCACTGCTCACCATCATGAGCGATGCCGGCAACATCATTTTCGGTAACCTGCCCATCATCTTCGCCGTCGGCGTCGCCATCGGCATGGCCAAGCAGGAAAAGGAAGTCGCCGCCTTATCGGCCATGATTGCCTTTTTCGTCATGCACGCCTCGACCAACGCCGTCCTCAAACTGACTGGCAAAGTATTGGCCAATAACACCGTATCTCCCGATGTCCTGGAAGGTACGATTGCCAATGTCTGCGGCATCATGTCCCTCCAGGAAGGCGTCTTCGGCGGTATCATCGTCGGCATCGGCGTCGCCTACCTGCACAACCGCTATCATAAAATCGTACTGCCCAATGCCCTGTCCTTCTTCGGCGGGTCGCGCTTCATCCCTATCATTTCCACCGTCGTCTACATGTTCGTCGGCATTGCCATGTATTTCGTCTGGCCTGTCGTCCAGAGCGGCATCTTCGCCCTCGGCGGCCTGGTCACGGGTACGGGCTACATCGGCACCTTGATTTTCGGCATCATCAAGCGGGCCCTCATTCCCTTCGGCCTGCATCACGTCTTCTATCTGCCCTTCTGGCAGACCGGCGTCGGCGGTTCGATGATGATCGACGGCAACCTCGTCCAGGGCGGCCAGAACATCTTCTTCGCCCAGCTCGCTTCGCCTAACGTCACTCACTTCAGTGCTGATGCAACCCGGTATTTCTCGGGCGAATTCATCTTCATGATCTTCGGTCTGCCCGGCGCCGCCCTGGCCATGTACCGCACGGCAAAACCGGAAAAACGCAAAGTCGCCGGCGGCCTGCTCTTATCGGCAGCCCTGACGTCCATGTTCACGGGCATCACGGAACCGATTGAATTCTCCTTCCTCTTCGTCGCACCGATGCTCTTCTACGTCCAGGTCGTCCTGGCCGGTGCCGCTTACATGATTGCCCACATGTTGAACATCGCCGTCGGCCTGACCTTCTCTGGCGGCCTGTTGGACCTATTCATCTTCGGCATCCTGCAGGGTGAAGCCAAGACCAACTGGATGTACATCATCCCGGTCGGCATCATTTACTTCTTCCTCTACTACTTCATCTTCACGTTCCTCATCAAGAAGTTCGACCTCAAGACACCGGGCCGTGAAGACGACGATGTGGAAACGAAACTCTACACCAAAGCCGACGTCAAAGCCCGTGACGCCGCAGCCAAAGCCGGCGACGGCGATGCTGCCACGGACGTCGTCAGCCAGGCCATCACCCGCGCCCTGGGTGGTACCAAGAACATCACTTCCGTCGACTGCTGCGCTACGCGCCTGCGCTGCTCCGTAGCCGATTCGGCCTTGGTCAACGATGCAGCCCTGAAAGCCACTGGCGCTGTAGGCGTCATCAAGAAAGGCCAGGGCGTCCAGGTCGTCTACGGCCCGCAAGTCGCCGTCATCAAGGCCAACCTGGAAAGCTATCTGGCAACCAACCCGGCAGACGGCCCTATTGAAGCCGCACCGGCAACGGAAACGGCTCCGGCTGAAGAAGCCCCGAAAGCCCAGGAAACACCGGCTGAACCGGAAACAGCTGCTGAAAAGCATTACTTCAATTCGCCCTTCACCGGCAGCCTCCATCCCATTACGGAAGCCCCGGATGAAGCCTTTGCCGGCAAAATGACAGGCGACGGCTTCTTCGTCTATCCGACAGACGGTACGGTCTATGCGCCGGAAGACGGAACAGTCACCTTCGTCTTCGATACGAAACACGCCATCGGCATGACCACGGCAGACGGCGTAGAATATCTCCTGCACATCGGCATCGATACGGTCAAACTCGAAGGCAAAGGCTTCAAGGTCTGCGTCGAAAACGGCCAGGAAGTCAAGAAAGGCGATAAACTGATGGAATTCGACGACGAATTCATCAAGGCCAATGCCCCGTCTGACGCCTGCCTGTGCATCTTCACCGACCTCGAAGACGGTCAGGAAGTCCACCTGGCAGCCGACGGCAACGTAAAAGCCGGCGACCAGGCCGTCTGGTTCTAATGTGTAAAACCGCAGACCGCAGGTCGCAGGCCGCAGGCAAGCCTCTCCTGATAGGAGAGGTGGCCCGCAGGGCCGGAGAGGTTGAACCCCTCAGTCAGCTGCGCTGCCTGCTCTCCTCATAAGAGAGCCAACGGGCCGTGAGCCACGAGCCCTTACAAAAAAGGCGCTGTCGCGATGCGACAGCGCTTTTTTTAGCAGTTAGCGGCTAATGGCTCTCCCGGGATTCCCACATGGCCCGAGACGGGCCGCCCACTTGCGGCCCCTGCGACTAACCACTAGCCACGAGCCACTAATACAGTTTCTTGTAAATGCCGTACACCTTATCATAATCGAGGGGTACAAAGCTGTGCTTCATGAGACGCTGCTGATTTTCGATGACCGATTTAGCAAATTCCGGCAATTCTTCTTCTTTGACGCCGTATTCATGGAGCGCTTTCTTGGGCAGGATGACGTTGAGCAGTTTTTCCAGTTCTTCATAGACGTGTTCCGGTTCGCAGCCCAGGATATCGGCAATGAAGCGGTTCAATTTGGCGATTTCGCCGTCCGATTTGATGGACATATAGCAGTTCATGACGCCTGTGAACATGGCGTAGTTCGATTCACCATGAGGTACATGATACTTCGCCCCCAGAGGATAGCTCATGGCATGGACAGCGGCGCAGCCAGGGACACTGAAAGCGATGCCGGCCCAGTTGCTGGCCAGGAGGAAATCCTTCATAAGCGGGACGCGCGCTTCCGGACCGTGGTCGCGGATCTGCAAATAGCCCTTGAGGATGAGTTCAATGGCGTTATAGCTGAAAACGCGGAAGCTGGCGCTGGAATCCGGAGACAAGGCCGATTCGACAGCATGGACGAGAGCATCGATGGAACTGGTCGCAAAGACCTTGAAAGGCAGGGTCTTCAACAGCTGCGAAATGAGGACGGCCTTGTCGGCATAGAGGGCGTTATCGGCAATGCCCTTCTTCGTGTTGCGGCTGACCAGGGCCATGACCGATACATTGGTGACTTCACTGCCCGTCCCGCACGTCGTCGGGATGAGGATGAGTTCCTTGTCCTTTTCCACAGGAATCTTGCCATCGAACAAATCGAGGACCGGGCTGACCTGCTTCAAGATGAACAACTTGCACAAGTCCATGACCGTGCCGCCGCCGATACCGATGATGCGCTTCACATCCTTGGGCAGATCTTTATAAATGGCTTTTGCCATTTCATCAGACGGTTCACCCATGCCATACTTTTCCTGGAACAAGACGTGGCACGTAAGGCCTAAATCCTTGAAATTCGGGTCGAAGATATACTGATTGGTAACAATCAGGTCATCGGCCCCGACCTGCAGGTCTTCCACAAATTCCCGGCACGTATCGTAAGAGTAAATCGTCGGTTTCAACTGTAATTCAATCATTTCATTAACTCCTTTCTAATGGCTAATGCACTCACCGCCTTTAGTGTAACAAAGATGGAAACAGTTTTGCAAGAGACAGGATGCCCGTGATATAATAAACCTGTCCTGGGGGAGGATGGGTTCTGGTGTTCCCTCTGGTCTTCAAAACCAGCATGGGGAGTTAACAGCTTCTCAGGTGGGTTCGATTCCCACACTTTCCCGCCAGAAAATGAAAAAAGGGCTGTCGCACGTGCGACAGCCCTTTTTTGAGTGGTTAGCAGCTAGTGGTTAGGGGTTAGCGGGTGGCTTTAAATTTAAAGCCATCACATCAAACATTCTTACTTGATTTTTCATCCGTCTTTTCCTCTATCTGCTTTGTTTCATCCGTATTGACGGCTTCCTTAAATTCACGGAGACTTTTCCCCAAAGCCCGGCCGATGGTCGGCAGTTTCCCCGGTCCGAATACGACCAGGGCGATGACTAAAATGAGCAGTAATTCCGGTGCGCCTAAGCCAAACATGTCCTTCCTCCTATAATGCCATTACTTCTTCACATGCCTTCATGATACCCTTATCCGCAGAGGATGTCAATGAACGCGGGAAGGGAAGAAACGCCGGGCCACTTCTACGATGCCCTGTTCGTCATTGGAATGGTGCGTCACGTAGTCAGCAAAGGACTTGACGTTCTCTGGTGCATTGGCCATGGCGACACCTGTTCCGGCGTAACGCAGCATGCCGATATCGTTATAACTGTCGCCGCAGCAGATGACGTCTGCCGGGGAAATGCCCAGGAAATGGAAGAGCTTCTTCAGGCCAAAGGATTTATCGACGCGGCACGGCGTCACTTCCAGGCACAACGGCTCGGAATGATAGACTTCAGCCCGTCCCAGGTAGAGCTGGGACAAAAGGGGATTGAGGGACTGAAGCAAATCAGACGGCCCCGTCAGCAGGCACTGATGGATTTTCTTCGGTGCATGGCGCAGGAAATCGCGATGCCAGACGATGGGCAGCTGGCTCCATTCCGATTCCCCCAGCATGTACGTATCGGGACAGGTACCGGTAATGATCCGTCCCTTGCCATAAGTCATAATGCCCAGGCCGTGCCGACAGGCGTCGTCCCACAGCGACCGCAGCGTATCGGCAGACAAACACTGTTCGTACAGGCATTTCCGGGTCTTATATTCGATGACGGCAGCGCCGTTAAAGGCGATGATATAACCACCGAAACGGTCGAAGCCCAGTGTCTTGGCGATAGGATAGACGCCTTCTGGCGGCCGGCCCGACGCCAGGATAAGCTGCACGCCCTGTTCCTGTAATTGGAGCAGGGCGTGTTTTGTCTGTAAATCGACTTTCTTTTCCGACGTCACTGTCGTACCATCTATGTCTAGTACCAAAACACGATGTGCCTTTTCTCTTTTCACCTTAGAGCCCCATAGTGAGGTATGCTTTGCGGACGTCATCCGGGACCATACTGCCGCCCGTAGCCCATGCAATATGCGTAGCCTGAGGCATGACGCTTTCCAATCCCTGCTGTTGGACGTACTGCTGCAGGACGGAAGACTGCAAGAATGCCGCAAAGGCTGCACACGAACTCGGTTCGATAAAGATATTTTCATGGCTGAGCAACCCTCTCATCAAATCATACAACGTCTTATCCTGAATGGTAGCAATGCCCGAAATAAGCGGTTCGACGACGCGGCCGACAAAGGCAGACGGGCGGCCTACAGCCAGGCCATCGGCTTCGGTACGGCCATCGATGCCGAAATCTTCGACGGATACGCCGTCGTGAAGGCCTGTCGCCATGCCCAGGAGCATGCAGCAGGCATGGGTCGGTTCCGTAAAGAAGCAGTGTACATAGTCGCCAAAGGCTTCCTTCAGGCCATACGTGACGCCACCGGGAGCCCCGCCGATACCGCAGGGGATGTAGACGAACAAGGGATGATCTGCATCGACGGCTACATTCATTTCCTGCAGCTGTTTCTTCAAGCGCTGGCCAGCGACACTATAGCCCAGGAAGAGGTTCTTGGAATTTTCATCGTCAACGAAATAGCTCATCGGGTCGGCATCGGAGTTCTTGCGGCCCTGGTCGACGGCAGCGCAGTAGTTATCGGCATATTCGATGACCGTAACGCCGCGGCTGCGGAGTAGGTCTTTCTTCCACTGTTTGGCATCGGCCGACATGTGGACGATGACTTTGAAGCCGACTTTGGCACTCATGATGCCGATACTCATGCCCAGATTGCCGGTACTGCCGACCTGGACCGTGTACTGGCTGAAGAAATCGCGGAATTCCGGTTCTGCCAAAACGGCGTAGTTATCGGTCGTCTTCAATTTCCCGGCCTGGATGGCCAAATCTTCGGCATGTTTCAGGACTTCATAAATGCCGCCGCGGGCTTTGACAGAACCCGAAACGGGCAGGTCACTGTCCATCTTCAAGAACAACTGGCCCGTAATATCGGACTGATACGTGTCGTTGAGGAACTGTTTCATCCCCGGCGTAGGCCGCAATTCCGATTCGATGATGCCGTGAGTCGGTTTCAGTTCAGGGAAGACCGTTTCCAAATACGGGGCGAAACGCTGCAGGCGGTCCGACGCATCCTGGATATCTGCCGGCGATACGGCCGTAATGTTCCAATGAGCCTGGTCGGTCTTCTTGGGGTTGAGCCAGAACGTTTCTTCCAAATGAGCGGCCTTGGCAACGGCCGGAATCTGATTGATATAAGTTTCAAGATCCTTACGCATGATGAATGATTCTCCTTTTATTTATCTATGAATATACCCGTTATCGGGGTCCAAAAATTCTTTCGTCAATGCCCGTACTTTCCGCGACAGCACGACTAAGGCGACGATGTTGGGGATGATCAATAACCCCAAGGCGATATCCTGGATAGACCAGACCAGATGAATCGTCCCCAGGCTGCCGATGACGATAAGGATGGGGAACAAATAGCGGTACAGGCTATCCCACTCTTCTTTCTGTAAGAAGGTCAGGCTGACGTGGCCGAAATACCATTGGTTCATGATCGACGTCCCGGCAAAGAGGATGAGGCTGAAATACATGATATAGCGCATCCCCGGCAGGACCGAATCGAAAGCCGTCGCCGTCAGCGTCGCCGCATTGTCGTTGATGCCATTGGCCTGGGTCAGCAGGATGACAATACCTGTCGTACTGCAAATGAGGAAGGTATCGACAAAGACTTCCACGATGCCGTAAAAGCCTTGCCGTACGGGGTGGTCGACCTGAGCCGACGAATGGAAGACCGGCGCTGATCCTTCGCCAGCTTCATTGGAATATAATCCGCGGGCCACGCCATAACGCATGGCTTCCTTCATGGTATACCCCATGGCGGCGCCAGTTCCGGCCTGCCAGGTAAAGGCATGGGCAAAAACCTGCTGGAACATTTGCGGCACAGCATCGATATGGACGATGAGCACGATGAGGCCGCTAATGAGGTAGATACCGGCCATCAGGGGCACGACGCGCTGTGAAATCTGGATGAGCCTCTGGAAACCGCCACTGATGATGAAAAACATCAGGGCTGCGACGAAGACTGCCGTTACGCCGACGGGCAGCCAGAAGGCTTCTTTCATGACCTGGGCGATGGTATTCGACTGGATGAGCGTGGCCCCGCAGTTCTGGATGAACAGGAGGATGGCCACAGCGGCACCGGCATGGCGCCAGCCCAGTCCCTGGGCGATATAGTACATGGAACCGCCGGTGATATTTCCCTTGCGGTCGTGGCCGTGATAGCACATGCCGAGGACGATTTCGCCAAATTTCGTGGCCATGCCGAAAAAAGCAGCGAACCACATCCAGAACAAGGCGCCATCACCGCCGGACAAGATAGCCGTCGAGACGCCGACGATATTCCCGCTGCCGACGCAGCTGGCCAGGGAACCGCACAGCGACTGCCACGAGGAACAGCCTTCTTCGCCTTGTTTCTTGAGGTGGGACTTGCGGAAAATGCCGCGGCGAAGCAGGAACAGGCAGCGGATCTGGATGCCGCCAGTCATAACCGTATAGAGCATGCCCAAGCCGAGCAGGGCAAACAACAGCCAGTCTCCCCAAAGAGCATTGGCTATATTTCCGATGACGAGCTCAATTTCTGCCATGGCACCTCATCCTCACTGTTTCGCCAATACATCACGTCCTTCGGCATCGGGGAGGACGAAGCCCATCAGCGCCGCCAAAGTCGGAGCCACATCAATAAGATGTACATCCGCAACCGTACCTTTTTCGATGCCCGGTCCGGCAAGCAGGAAAGAAGCCCGCATTTCCGGGAATTCTTCATTGTAGCCGTGCTGGGCTTTCTGGGTCACTGTCGTCCGCAGATAAGCGCCGCTCCAGTCGTCCCGGATTTCATAGCCTTTGCGGGAAATGAGGACGAAATCCGCATCGGGGAAGCCGCCGCGCTGACGGGCCTGTTCCCCAGTCAATACATCCAGGATGCCCATGGCCGGGTCGGCCTTCAGGTTTTCCAATAACCGGGCCACCTGCTGGCGCAGGCTGTCGTCGTCAACGGCCAGGCGGACTTCGGCGATGCCGCCGGCACGCTGGCTGAATACCTTCCAGTCGGTAATAACATCCTTATCGTCCGTCTGGATCAGCCCTTCCTGGTGGAAAATGACATTGGGGCAGATATTATGCGTATTATCCAAAGTCCCATGGTCCGAAACGACGCAGACAATCAAATTGCCGCCGCTCACGGCTTCTGCTGTAGCTACTAATTTTCCTGCCATGGCATCGATTTTTTCCAGGCTCTGAGCCGCTTCTTTGCTGTAGACGCCGTGTTCGTGGGCACTTTCATCGAAGCTGGCGAAATAGGCAGTCAGGAAAAAGGGCTTCTGCGCTGAGGCCAGCTTATGCGTCAGCAGCCAATCAGCCGCCCGATAGCGCTGGACATCGCCGGCATCGGATAAATCGAGGCCGCCGGCATAACGGCCGATATCGGCTTCCATCTCCGATACCAGGCCCTGGGGATGGGAAACGGCATCGATGAAGAGGCTGTCCAATTCAGACCCGTCCCACCAGAATTCCGGGGCAATATAATCGCCTTTCGCCCCTACAGACGTCGGAAAAGCCGCACTGGCCGTCACATATCCCGCCTGGCGGGCTGCTTCCCATAAGGTCAGTACCTTGCGGTTGGCAAACCAGTGCCAGGCCCCGTTATGTTCGTTCATCGGGTCAAAGATGGCATTGTTGACAATGCCGTGCGTTACGGGATTGGTCCCGGTAATCATACTCTGATGACAGGGATAGGTGAACGGCGGGAAGACGCTCTTCATTCCATCCGGTGCTACACAGCCCTTGTCTACGAACTGGGAGGTCAAGAAGGGAAGATGGACCCCTACTTTCTCCTGTTCAAATACAAATTCCGGTTTCAGCGCATCAATAGAAATCAGTAATACGCTGGCTTTTTCCTTATGTTCCATCTGCTTGTTCATGAATTGCGTCGCTCCTTTCCGGTGCCACCATGACGCGGACACCGGCTTTTTCAAACTTACCGACTTCTGTCGGCGATACTCCGTAATCGGTGATAAGAGCAGAAATTTTTTCAATACCGCACATGCGGACCAGGGAATTGGCACCTAATTTAGAACTATCGGCAATGACAATCGTATGGTCGGCCGCTTCCATCATCTGGGTCTGTACCGAAATCTCATCCATCCGCTGATACGTAATACCGGCTTCCACGGAAATACCGCACGTCGTCAGGTAAAAAGTATCGATGTGGATTTTCGGGAAAATGAGATTGGCAAAGCCCGATACAAAGGCTTCTTCGTCAGCCCGGTAGACGCCGCCGGTCACGATGAGTTCAATCCCCTTGGCGCCGGCCAGTTCGTTGGCAATGGCCAGGGAATTGGTCACGACCGTCAGCGAATGGAAGGCCCCGACTAAGGCTTTCGCCAGCATCAGGTCCGTCGTCCCCGAATCGAGGGCAATGACCTGACCGTCGTGGATCGTCTTCAGCGCTTCCTGGACGACACATTCCTTATACTGCAAGTGGCTCGTCCGGCGATGGTCGAATGACGTGTAGCCATTGGCATCGCTTTCAGAGGCGTCAGGTTTCATGGCGCCGCCGCGGATCCGCTTGAGCAGGCCTTTTTCTTCCAGGGCCATCAAATCCCGGCGGATCGTTTCCCGCGTCGTCCCCATTTCCTGGCATAAGGCATGGGTCTTTACAATCGCATTTTTTTCCAATAGGTCTAAAATGATGTGATACCGCTGTTCGGATAGCATGTACATCCGCTCCTTTATCCGTGTCAAATCTGTTTGCTGCGGCTATTGTACCACAGCCCATTCTCTTTTGCAATAGTTTGCCATATTTTGCCAAATATTTACATGCCAATTACACAATTTGACTTGACATGCCACATTTTACCCCGTATACTAAGCCTGTCAAATCTGTTAGCCCCGTTTTACTTCAACCAATTCCCAAATCATCACAAGGAGTGATCAAGCAATGAGCGCACAAACCCACAACGGGTTAGACAAGAAATGGATTTCCTTCGGCATCTTAATGCTCGGTGCCGGGACCATTTACAAACTCGGTTTCTTAAAGGATGCCTTTTACGTCCCTATGCAGGAATTCATGGGCCTGTCCCATACGCAAATCGGTACGGCCATGAGTATCGCCGGATTGATTTCCACCTTCGGCTTCCTGGCTTCCATTTATCTGACCGACCGCATTTCTAAAAAAATCATGATTCCCCTGGCCCTGATTGGCATCTGTCTTTGCGGTTTATGGTTATCGACCTTCCCGTCGTATCCCATCTTCCTGCTCATCTACTGTCTCCTCGCCGTCTGCGCCGACATGCTCTACTGGCCGACCATGCTCAAGACGGTCCGCCTCTTGGGCAATAAGGAAGAACAAGGGCGCATGTTCGGCATCATGGAAGCCGGCCGCGGCCTCGTCGATACCATCATCGCCTCCTGTGCTTTAGGGATTTTCTCTGCCCTGGGCAGTACGGCCTTCGGCCTGCGGGCAGCCATCTTATTCTACGCCATCGTCCCCGGCGTCATCGGCATCATTATGTATTTCCTGCTGGAACCGGACGAAGCGCAGCCCGTTACCAACGCCAACGGCGAAGAACTCAGTGCCAACCAGAAAGCCTGGCAGGGTGCCCTGCAAGCCGTTAAGAACAAGAACATCTGGCTCGTATCGTTCAACGTCTTCCTCGTTTACAGCGTCTACTGCGGCATTACTTACTTCATCCCCTTCCTGAAAGAAGCTTATGCCCTGCCGGCAGCCCTCATCGGCGTCTACGGCATCATCAACCAGTACGGCCTGAAAATGGTCGGCGGCCCCGTCGGCGGCCTGTTATCGGACAAACTCTTCCATTCGCCGACCAAATACCTGCGCATCGGCTATCTGATCACGGCCGTCGTCCTCATCGCCTTCACCTGGATGCCCTACCAGACCTTCGGCATCTGGGCCGGCATCATCATCTCCCTGGCCATCAGTGCCTGCGTCTACAGCATGCGCGCCGTCTTCTTCGCCCCCATGGATGAAGTCGACGTCCCCCGCGAAATCACAGGCTCTGCCATGTCCATGGCCTCCTTCATCGGCTATCTGCCCGGCGCCTTCATGTACGCCGTCTACGGCTCCATCCTCGATAGCCATCAGGGCATCGACGGCTACCAGATTGTCTTCACCGTCATGACCGTCTTCGCCATCCTCGGCGTCCTGCTGAGCACCTATATCACCCACCGCATCAAAGCCGCCCATACGCTGGCAAAATAAACATATAGCAAAAAAGGCGCTGTCGCACGAAGACAGCGCCTTTGGAGTTGTTAGTACAAATTTATTGATTGGCTTTACACGTTTCCATTTCTTTTGTCTGGACATCTCTGCCTTCACGACGGATAGCTTCTTCTCGCCGGTATGCTTCCGGATCATCTTCATAGAAAACATAGAAATTTGGATCTACTGTACCGACGCCCATATAACGAGCTTTATAATCTTTGAATAACTGCCAGAATTTATTCCGTAAGATAAACAAGGCTAATAAGTTAGTAAATACAGGGGCAATCAAAGTAATGTTGACGATAGTCCAAAATAGTTCTGGCCCATTACCAGTCAAAACGATAGACGATACGATAATGATATTAGGAAGCGGGTAAATATACCGAAAGACACTGATAACTCGGTCACGAAGGTGCGGTTTTTTCCGCAAGCCATGATTAATAACAGATACGTAATAGGCAAACCAGCCCGTTGTGGTCGTCAGACCAAATAACAAGGCAATGATGCCAAGAAAAATATCGCCGCCATAACCAAAAACACTCTCGTAGGCATTGATAGTCAAGGTTGCCCCTTTAACACCTGTAGACCAATCCCCTGTTGACAAGACGACTAATGCCGTAATTGTACAAACAACGATTGTATTTACAAAAACATCAAAGGATCCCCATAAGCCTTGGCGAACGGGATGAACCGTATCGGCAGAACCATAAATAAAAGGCGAAGAACCTTGCCCAGCTTCATTGGAATTAATCGAACGGGCTACGCCATCACCGATAACTTTGGCAACCGCAGCACCTGTAAAACCACCCGTAGCCGCGGTCCCGGTAAAGGCATCGTGAAAAATAGAATACAACACATCAGGGATAACCTGATAATTGATAGCAATGATGACCAAACCACCAAGGACGACGAGAATGCACATAAGCGGAACAACTTTTGTTGCAAAAGCAGCAATGCGAGGGACACCTCGGAAAATAATGTAAAACAGGAATGCTGAATAAATCAAAGTAACGACAACCATGTTCATGCCGAAGGATTTATTAAGGATTTCGGCTATTGTAAAAACCTGTGATCCACCCAAGAACTGTGCTACAAAACCAATGCTAAATGCGATAGCTAACCCTTTAGCAAATTTAGCATGATGCATCTGTCTACCAATGCCTTTTTCTATAAAATAGATAGCACCGCCATAATATTCACCTTTTTCATTCCTTGAACGGAAATGACAGCTAAGGGCCGTCTCTACACATTTAATCATCATACCACAGAAGGCCCAGACCCACATCCAGAACACAGCTCCAGGTCCACCAGTAGCCACGGCAGTGGCAACACCGCCGATACAGCCAACGCCGACACTGCCGCCAATAGCGATACAAACGGCTTCAAAGGGAGATACGGTCCCTTTTTCTTTTGTCGTCTGTTCTTTTTTTGAACTGAATACAGTATGACGAAGGATGTGCCCAAAGTGGACAACAGGAAATAAACGGGATTTTATGAAAAAGTATAGTCCAATCCCAACGATAAAGGTTAGAAACGGTATATCCCAGAAAAAGTCATTAATACTGTTTAATATGTGAGCCAGCATAGTGCTCCCCCCTCTGTTGAAATACGAAAATACGAGTCTATATTGTATACCCCCTTGTATACCTAAACGTATTCTTTTGTAAAATTGCAACAGATAAACTATTAAAGGCCTTCACTACTTACTGTTTACAAATACCATTTTAAACTTTATCCCCAATACAAAGTCAATATCTTTTTAACAAATAAATCGTTTTATTTTTAAAATAATTACGTTTTACATTTTATTTCAAGTGTAATTTAAATCAATCGTATTATTAGAGCTGATAATTATGATTTACATGTTTGACTTAAGTGATAATACTTCTGAGCTAATTCTCGAAATTTTTTCATATTCCATTCATAATCATTAGGTAAGGCCGTTTCATAAAAATTTCCCAAACGCTGATAATACTCTTTACAAGGATGCAACTCAGCCACCCGCATTAATTGTCCCAAAATAAAAGAGAAATGCTCAAATAATTCTCGCTTATAAGGAAAATGCTGTAAATCAAAACCATACATTTCATAAAGAGCAAAAGGCGTTTTTAAGCAGCCTACCTGCAGGGCACGCAAAAAATACTGTTTAGCCTGTACCGCATCAAAATCCTGATAAATAAGTCCCAAAGCATGCAACGCATCGCCACATTGATTGCCCAAACTTCTGAACAATGAAATAGCCTCAGGTATATCGATCTCAATTCCCCAGCCATGCATATAACATTGGCCCAAAAAATAGGTTTCGTAGTCTGACTTAAAAGGAACAGCATGGCACATAAATCGAGAAAAATATTGTTTGGCTTTATCTAAATCTTTTTCACAGCCGTAGCCAAAAAAAGCTGCTTCGCCTAGCCGATACCAAGCACAAATAATATGGGCATCAGCTGCTTTAATAAACCATTCGAAAGCCACCCTATAATCTTTCAATCTTCTTTGATATTCTGCGTAATCAAAGGCTTCCTGCCCATTTTCAGGTTTATGATTATCCCAGAAAGTCGTATCCGCCTTTGTTTTGTCATGTAAATAGTTCGTGTACCGACTCACGTCTATCCCTCCTAAAATCCTCTAGCCGCACAAGGACCAGAACTACAAATACCACATCCCTGTTCCGTATCACGCACATTTTTCCCGTCTAAATAAGCATTACAGCGGAATCTATTCCAACCAACTTTAGTAATAGCCCCGCTAGGACAATGTTGCGCACAAAAAGAACATTGTCCAGTTTTATAGTACAGACAGTATGATGATTTAGGACGGACAGAAGGTTCTAATTTCTTATCAATAATTAAACTATTTAAACGACCGGCACAGCCCGATTTAGTAATAAGCAAGCGATTTAATCCAAATGTCCCAATTCCTGCAATAACGGCTGATGTCTTATGTGGCCATTTAGCCGTCAATTCTATATCATTATAATTATTAGTTGGTGGCTCCATGGCTGACATGATACCAAATTCGGCTCTAAGTTTTACTTGTAAAATCTTAGCAATATGATCCAACAAATCATTGAGCATTAAATAATTGTCAGACCATGCTTGCACAATATTTTTACCTGCACGCAAAGCCTGAATGACTTGCAAGGAATGAGGCAAGAAAAAAACAACAACCGTCTGCGCTCCTATCAATAAATCAGTCGGCAAAAGCTGCGGATTCCCGATTCGCTGACTCATCTCGGCATATAATGGGTCTTGGACTGAGGCATAGCCAACAATAGGTTGCCGGATATACTGTGTATAAGGGGCCGTCTCCTCTTGAATAATAGTTTCAATACGTTCTTTTACTGTGTCCATATAAATCACCGCCTAAATCGGAAAAGCCCCTTGAAGCTCTGTATAGCAGGGCTAAAGGGGTTTGTTTCCGGATTTTGTAATGATTAATCAAAAACTTTCAAAGCATTCGTGAAATCGGCAATAAGGTCCTCTGCTTCTTCAATGCCTACCGAAACGCGCATCAATCCATAAGAAATACCCATTTCTTTCAACTTATCTTCAGGCACATGCATATGGGAAGAATGAAGTGGGTGAGATAAGGTAGTACGGACCCCACCTAATGTCGGTGCATAGTGAGCTAATTCCAACTGATCCATAAAAGCACTAATTTTTTCCGGATTATTTGGCATTTCAAAACTCAGCATCCCCGTAATTTCATCACCACTGCGGAACATTTTTGTGGCTAAAGCATATTCGGGAAATGAAGGCAGTGAGGGATGATTGACATGGAGTACATGGGGATTTTCTTCTAATGCTTTAGCTAAAGCTGCTGCATTTTTCATCTGTTTCTTGATACGCAAGTCAGCTGTCTTCAAGCTGCGATAGATGAGATAGGAGGTCATAGGAGCGCCCGATGTGCCGGTAAGCATACGCATTTCATGAATTTGTTCAAACAGTTCATTACTATTAACTGTAATGGAACCACCTAAAGCATCACTATGTCCATTGAGGAATTTTGTCATACTGCTGATAACAATATCAGCGCCAAGGGTCAGCGGTTTGATGGCAAAAGGTGTCGTAAATGTATTGTCGACCATCATTAAAGCGCCATGGGCATGTGCAATCTTAGCCAAGGCTTCAATATCTGCCAAATGATCAGTCGGATTGCTAGCCACTTCTGTATAAATCATTTTTGTATTGTCTTGCATAGCTTTTTCCACGGCATCTAAATCGCTGAAATCGACAAAAGTAGCTGTGACCCCAAATTTACTAATAAGTTTTGTAATCGCATCAAAAGTTTCGCCATAAATGTTCTTATTAGCCACAATATGATCGCCGTTTTTAAATAAAGAAAAATAAGTTGTCGTAATGGCAGCCATGCCCGAAGAACAAATCAATGTCCGCTTACCTTTTTCCAAGAAAGAAATAGCCTCTCCCAACATATTTCGGTTTGGATTTCGCGTCCGAATATAAGTATACCCTTTTTCCTTATATGTCCGGTCAACTTGTTCCAAATCGCCGAGAATAAACGCACTCGTCAAGAGCAGGGGCGGTGCTTCCGGATCCAAAAACTGTTTATTAATGTCTTCCCCTTGATATAAAAGTTCTGTCGCTTCACTAAAATTCTTGTTCATGATTCATATCCCCCTCTAAAAAATATTCAATCATCATAAACGGTAAGCGCTTGTTTAAAATCATGCAACAAGTCTTCCGTATTCTCAATACCTACAGAAATACGCAGCATACCATGAGTAATGCCAATCTTCTGCCGTTCTTCTTCAGGCATATCATAATGTGATGATAAAACGGGATAGGACAAAGTGGTTCGATATCCGCCTAAAGTCATCGCATAATGAGCTAAATTAAGTTTACGCATGAACTGATTCATTTTTTGCCGATTTTCTGGCAAAATAATGCTAATCATTCCCCCAAAGCCATGCGTAAACTGTTTTTTTGCCAGTTCAAACTGGCCATGCGTCGCCAGCCCCGGATAATATACTTTTTCAACATGAGGCGATGCCGCAAGGAGTTCTGCTAACTTTTGAGCATTTTCCATCTGTTGGTTGACTCTCAAGTAAACAGTCCGCAACCCACGAGCTACAAGCCATGATGTAAACGGGTCAGCCTGACTCCCAATAAGGACTTGAAATTTATAAGCCTTGTCGATAAATGACTGATTGGAAATCAAAGCTCCACAAACAGCATCACTATGGCCATTGGCAAACTTTGTCAAACTGATGACCACCGCATCAGCGCCATATTCCAGCGGCTTAAATCCTACAGCTGTCATAAAAGTATTGTCAATGATGAGCCGTGCCCCATGTTGATGAGCAAAATCAGCTAATCCCTGAACATCTACTACGGTCATCATCGGATTGGCAATTGTTTCTGCATAAATCAACTTCGTATTAGGTCGAAAAGCAGCTTTTACGGCTTCCATATCTGTACAATCGACAGAAGTCGTTTCTACACCATAAAGGGCCATGATATCAGTAAAAATTTCTACAGTTTCACCATATAATGTCTGATCTGCAATAATATGATCACCTGCCTTTACAGAAGCTAAAATAGAATTATAAATAGCCGCCATACCTGATGAAGAAACAATAGCAGCTTCTCCGCCTTCCATTTGAGCCACTAATTCTGCCAAGGCCGTACGATTCGCGTTACGGTTCCGATTATAGCAAAATCCATGTTCTGCATAGCGTTGTTCTAAGTCATCCAAGTCTTCAACATTAAAAGCTGTCGTCATATAAATCGGCATCGCTTCCGGATTGGTTACTGGATCGTGCGTATAAGCGCCGGTCCGTAAAATCTCTGTTTCAAAAGAAAATTTTTGATTCGTTTCTTTAAACATTAAACCCCTCCACTCGCTCTTATTTTTTAAATTTATCACATGTTGATTCTATTCCTTATATCTAGTATAAAGTCAACCATTTTTCTTATTTTTTTAATTTTATTGTCCATCAACTTTTTCAATGAATGTTTGATATTCGTAAGGACAAGATTTATAATTTTGTAGACTATTTTCATATTCCAAAGCCAAACTATCCGATACGACTGGATGAGACTCATAAAAGGTATGTACCATTTCTGCTGAAATCTGATCTTTCTTAGGACACCATAAGCAGAGATACAACCCTTCAGGAATAATCGCCATGTATTCTGAATGCCAGTCTTGCGGTTTATGTTTCAAAAAAATAAAATATTTTTTTGGCACAAATTGATTCGATAAATAGGCCGGCGTATCGACCAGATAGCCCCATTGCCGCCGATAGGCATAATTTTTTTGATTTTTAAGCCGAATGATTTTTGTCTCAACCCGTTCAATCGTATCATTTTCACATTCCGTTTTTTCAGATTGATAGTCAATGACTAAAATATATCGTTCTGGAAAATACCGTATATAAGGTACATTGGGCAATCTAACCATATCCAAGTATGAAAAATATTTCATATACCATTTCACATCATCAATTTCATCTTGCAATACTTTGATTTCATGCTGAAGATCCAGTTTGCGTTTTTTCAACTGTTCCTTCAGTAAATCCAAATTATCGGAGGTTAAAATAGCCTTAATATCGTTTAAAGACATACCTAACTGACGCAAATATTTAATGCGGTCAATAATATGGAATTGCTCAAAAGAATAATAGCGGTATCCCGTCTCTGGATTAATCGCTTGCGGTTTAACAAGATCTGCATTGGAATACTTCCGCAAAGTTTGGGAAGAAATAGATAAAATCTTCGCAGTCTCACTAATAGTATATAAATTTTTCATAATAGCCCCTCGCCCCCAAAAACAATAACCTTAATGTATTATTTTGATTTATAATAGCATATATAGCCTATATATAAAAGATAAGCTGCCTCCATAAAGATTTCCTTCATAAGGCAGCTTATCTCTTTATTCAAACCCTTTTTCACGTGTTATAGCCATTCCTTGCGCCCCTTCTATTGTCAGCCATTGATGGAATAAAAATCGCTTCATATGGATAACAATAGATTGATACCCTTGTTGAACTTGTAATTTAGGATGATACCAAACGACAATATCATCAACTAATTCAAAAGGATAGTCCATTTGTTGACCCGGTTTACCTAAACCGATTTCGGGAACATAACTGCCCCAAATCAAATCGCCTTTTCAACAACTCCCTCCAGACGGTTCAAAGGTCAAGGTAATAATGACATGACCGCCATGAGCGTGAATATATTGTTTTGCTTGTTCTGTTATGGTAAACATGTTGAAATCCTCACGATTGTCCTAATGTATCTACTTTCATAATGGCATCATAGACTTCATCTGCCGTAATATCAGCACGTACGTTTTTAGTAAATTGAGTAGGTACCGTAGCTGCTTCCGCAACCATACGGATTTCTTCTTCTTTTACATCCTTAATCCCTAAATCAGCCAGGCAGGAAGGCAGCCCTACCGATTTTATATAGCGGGAAACGGTATCCCATTCGTCTTTCGGTGCTTTTTCTAAGATAAGCTGTGCTAATAATCCAAAAGCAACTTTTTCACCATGAGAAGCTCCATGGGCCTGTGGAACATGAGCAAATCCATCATTGATAGCATGTGCTGCCGCAAGACCTCCCGACTCAAATCCGACACCGCTGAGATAGACGCAGGCCTCAATGACTCGTTCTAAAGCAGGGTTTACTTCCTGATTTTCAACAGCACGGAGTGCTTCCAGTGAATCATTTAATAAAGTTTTATAACATAATTCAGCCAAAGCCAGCGCCGTTGCTGAGCAAGTTCCCCGAGCCATCGTCTTTGCACCACTGCGCTGACAAGCGCGTGCTTCAAAATAGGTGGATAAGGCATCTCCCATACCAGAAACTAAATATTGTTTAGGCGCTTGAGCGATAATCCCAGTGTCGACTAAAACGAGATCCGGATTGTGTTTCATCATTAAAGCCTTGATAACGACACCTTGTTCATTGTAAATAACAGCCACGCTGCTGCACGGTGCATCATTGGAAGCAATGGTAGGAATAATAATTGTCGGTAAATCACCTAAATTAGTGGCCACGGCTTTAGCCGTATCCAGTGCCTTACCTCCGCCAACGCCAATGATAGTATCACAGCCATGCTGGTACGCTATATCCTGTGCATCGGCAATAGCCTTTTTAGAACATTCACCTTGAAATTCGGCATAGAATACAGATTTATTCGCACTATGCAAAGCTTTATCCAGTCGGTCACCAATTCTTCGCTTATTATTAGGCGATAGTAAGACCAAGAAACTATTGCCCATTTTCTTAACATATTTCCCTAATTTATCTAACTCCCCATTGCCTTGCACATAGTATCCCGGTGCTTTAATTCCAATCGTCATGACATAATACCACCTTTCTAAAAAACCTCTCCCAGCCGGGGGACTAGGCTACCCTTACCAGGAGAGGTTCTACGCAACACATACCAATTATGAAGAGAAATCAGGCATTTCCTGAAGACGACAAACCAATGTGTAGACATCTTCTCCAACCCGATAAACGAGTAAATCACGATTTTCATCCGTACAAGGAATATTAGATTCTTTTCCACCATTCAGATTATCATGACAAATACTGTTGAGGTCTTCAAAAATTTCCATGACACCTTCTTCGCCTTTGCGGACAATCCGTAAAAGATCATTAAAATAAATTTTATCTTGGTCATCATATTTAAAAATAGTACACCAACGACTTAGAAGTTCTTCTTCATTCATGCCCGTTTTCCGAGAAATTAATTTTTTCTGAGAAGCTAATAGAAGCAACATGCATGATAAGTAAGATTTTACGACCAGTGGGATATGGTCTTTAACCTTGGCAAAATATCGACGATGTGACCAATAGCCATCAAAAGTTAAATCATTCTTTTCTAAAAACTCTTTGATGCCATCATTAGCTGATACCCCACAGATCATGAAAAAGCGCTTCATAGCTTCATTTGTCGACTTACTCTTCGCATTCATCAGGCACTTTTTCACGAAGAATTCACAGATTTCTGTCGTGTTCGATTTTGTCAGTTTGCGCAATAAATCACCATAATACTGCATAGTTCAACCTCCGGTCATCAAGAGTCTTCTTGCTTATTTTTCTGCGCCTTCCTTTTCAGCATTCAGTTCTTTCAAAGCTGCAATATTGAAAAGCGGGTCAGACTTCGTATTGTACAGAGACATTTTACGTTTAAAGAAGTTTTTGCCAAATACGAGCAGGCAAAGGACAATGCCAACACCCAAAGCCATTGCAGCGCCGCGGGATACGAGGACACCGCCAATGACGCCGGCAACACCGAGGTCATTGAAAGTCTTAGAGCGAAGTACGCCGACACGGACAGCAACATAACCTTGAATCAACATGGTCAATGCCAAAGCAATCGGCAGGACAGGCTTAACAAAACTTACGATAGGTGATAACCAGTACCCAGTAAAGGTCCCCAAACGGAAGGAAGCAACGCCACCAATCAAGCTATCCATGGCATCACGACCGTGTTTGTAACGTTCACAAATAACGACCTGCATAGCTGCCCATAAAGGACCGCACATCGAAAGGTCAGGACCTAACAAGGACATAACCATATTACGGACACCAACGATAACGTTATTTCTGTTGGCATCGAAATGGATATTTTCATCACCATGACGGAATTCACGAGCTTCATCAATCAGGGCATCGGCCTGGATCAATTCACCAAAGAGTACAACATAAGTAGCAATAACTAACGGAGCTGCTTGGATATAGTAACTCATACCCGGGAAGCCAATACGTTCAGCAAAAGGACTCCACTGGGTAAAGACTTCAATGAAATGAGGATGAGTAAAGCCCATTTCAATAGTTGGCCAAGGTAATTCGCCCACCAACGGAGCAATAATGACGGCCAGAACCATAGCAGGCAGCAATCCCAAGTCAGATATAATCTGGAAAACTTTATTTTTATTCATGATGCTCTTGAAATGGTTACTAAAAGAGCAATAGAAAGCAAAGCCTACGGCAATAGCGATAGTAAATGGATATTTATCGAAGTTACCGCCCGTATTGAATATCAGGCGTACAGCTGCGATACCGGCCCCGATAAGAATCCCTGATTTCAAAGCATCGGGAACTAAGTCGACGACGCGTTTAGCAAGGCCTGTAGCCCCTAACAAGAAAGTAAGCAACCCGAGTTCAAATTCAAATGCGATAAGTGCATGCATACGTTCAGCCGTATCATTGGGGAACTCGCCCAGCCACAGCAATAACAGCGGAATAGCCGGAGTAATCCAGCCAGGGACAACGGGGTCACCCAAGTGAGCATGCCAAGTATATAAGAACCCGTTCATAATGACAATGGTAATAGCAATTTCAAAAGGCATCCCTAAATATTCTTGCAATACCGGGATGATGCCGAGACAAACGGCACATAAAAGCAGCCCTTGAACATAATCAGGCCATTCAAAGCGATAATGGATGAAAGGTAAACGCAGGACTAAGTTAAATACGTGTAAATTAATCCCCGGTTGTATTTCGCCTTCTTTTCGTTTATAAACAGGACCAAACATATTTCGTCCCCTCTTTCTTTGTAAATTTAAAAATCAACAGAAAATTTAGATAAAAATAGCGCCATGGCCAAGCTATTCGATATGTAATTATCTACGAATAGAACAGCCGCCATGGCGCATGCGTATTAAAAACCGCTATTTTTATCCTTCATACTTACAATGGAAGCGTTTTTCAAATTCTGCAATCAATTCATCTCTAAAATCAGGATGGGCAATCTTAATGAGGGCAATAGCACGCTGCCGCAAAGTACGTCCTTTAAGGGGAGCGATACCAAATTCTGTAATGACATAGTCTACATCATTGCGGGATGTCGTAACCGCAGCGCCTTCGTCTAAAAGCGGTACAATCTTGGAAATCTTGCCATGGCCTGCAGTCGAAGGCATAGCAATAATAGCTTTACCGCCCTTTGCACGGGAAGCCCCTCGAACGAAATCGACCTGGCCGCCAACGCCGCTGAACTGTTTATAGCCAATCATTTCAGCATTGACCTGCCCCATCAAATCGACCTGCATAGCCGAGTTGATAGAGATGATATTGTCAATCTTAGCTACAACAAAGGGATCATTGGTGTAATCGACACGTTCCATTAAGACATCAGGATTGTTATTTACAAAATCATAGAGTTTCTTTGTCCCCATGAGGAAGCAAGAAACAAATTTTCCCTGGTCAATCGTCTTTTTCTTATTCGTAATAACGCCCTTACGCGCTAAGTCGACAACTCCATCAGAGAACATTTCGGAATGAATCCCTAAATCTTTTTTATCTCCGAGGAAGGATAAGACAGCATCCGGAATAGCACCGATGCCCAGTTGCAGCGTATCACCATCATGGATCAACGAAGCTACATATTCCCCGATTTTGTGTTCTGTTTCCCCAATTTTAGGAGGCTGCAATTCAATAAGGGGTTCATCCTTTTCTACGATATAATCAATGTCTTTCAAGTTAATACCATTGCCATAGGTATAGGGCATATTCTTATTGATCTGTGCAATGACCAGTTTAGCTGCTTCCGCCGCTGGCTGTGTATAGTCAACAGAAACCCCATAAGAGCAGACACCATTTTCATCAGGTTCACTGAGCTGTAAAAAAGCAACATCAACAGGTAATGTACCATCCGTAAAGAGCTTGGGTATTTCATGGAAGAAGCACGGCGTATAATCCCCGCGGCCTTCTTCTACCGCTTTACGAGTCGATCCGCCTACGAACAACGCATTATGACGAAAATGTTTTTCCATCCCTGGCTGGCAATAAGGCGCTTTACCCATAGCAACCATGTGAACAATTTCAACATTTTCCAGGCGATCTGCCTGGCGAACTAATTCTTCCGTTAAAGCTTGAGCTTCACCGCAAGCATGGGTGAAAACGATACGATTGCCGGATTGGACATGGCTTACAGCTTCTTCGACAGAGACAATTTTGTTCGCATATTCTTTTTTCCAATCCATCACACACACCTACTTTCCTATAACTGACTGACAGCCTGCAACGAAGGAGGAGCAGCCTAGTTGCAGGCATCAGTCAAAATCACGTCTATATACTCATACTATATTTATTCTGTACTACTTCATTACGCAAGGATAGCGATTTCCAGTGTAAAATCAACTTATTCTTCAATGTGTGCAATGGCTTTAGCCAAGGCTTTCTTCATGCGCAAGTTGCCCTGACGAGAAATCATGATACGCTGTGCCTGCGGCGAACCTGCGCCATGCATGGATTCTGTACGATAGCCGACAGCGGCCGTGCCAAGGCTGAGGTTTTCGATGAGGCGTAAAATCTTGAGGCGGTTTTCCGTCGATACATTATTGACACCACGGAGATACTTATCGATATACGGCCCAATCTTCGGATCACGAAGGTCTTTTTCAGACGGTGCCGTAACCATCAAGCCACCAGCAATATCTTCAGCCAGACGGACGATTTCATAGGGGAAACGCGTAACATTCTGTTTGCAGACGTTAGCCAGGAGCAAGTCGATAAGATAGTTGCCCGATTCTGTTTTCGTGCCCAAGGCCGAGCAAGCAATACCGCAAGCATACAGTGTTTCATTGAGGTGCTGCATTTCAATGATCTTATCTTTAATATGAGATGCTTTCGGGCAGCCATTATAATCAGCGGCAACAGCTGCGGCGCCGATAAGGACGTCACCTACGCCAACTTTGCAGCCGCCGTAGGACTGACGATGGTAACCAGCAAAGCGTTCGACGAGGACACCGGCAAATTCATATTCACCGTTAAGATAGATATTTTCGTTCGGAATGAAGACATTATCAAAAATGACCAGGGCTTCGGTACCACCGAATTCAGGGTTGCCCGTATCCATCGGAGCACCTTCCATTTTACGGGTATCGCAGGACTGACGGCCAACGATCATGAAAATACCTTCAGCATCTGTCGAGCAGGAGAAGCAAACAGCATAATCTTTATCATCTTCACCCATGGAAATGGTCGGCATGACAATGACTTCATGAGAATTGATGAAACCAGTCTGATGAGCTTTTGCCCCACGGACTACGATGCCGTCCGGACGACGTTCTACAACATGGAGATAGAGGTCCGGGTCTGCCTGTGCATGCGGTGCCAAGCCACGGTCGCCTTTCGGGTCCGTCATAGCTCCGTCAACAGTCAGGTCTTCCGTCTGTACGCGTTTGAGGAATTTCATGAAGTTTTCATGATATTTCGTACCATATTTTTTATCCGTATCGTACGTCGTAGAGAATACCGCATTGAAAGCATCCATGCCGACGCAGCGCTGGAAGCAGGAAGCCGTTTTCTGACCACAAAGGCGCTGCATCTTTACTTTATTCATCAAGTCCGTCGTGCTCTGATGGATATGAGTGAAGCGGTTAACACGTTCGCCGGTGTACGGGGAAATCGCCGTCATCAGTTCCTGGTATTCCGGTTTCTGAGCCAGATCATAGGTCATCCGAACGGAGTTCATAGACGGACGGAGAATCGGGTCATCTGCCGGACACGGAATCTTTTTACCGAACATATAAACCTGTAAATTTTTCTTTCTCATGCTTTCGATGTACTGTTCGCCTGTCATTAATGCCATAATAATCATCCTTTCTTCTTATCATATAATAAAGTATTGACAGTAGGTTCACACGTTAGTGTGTTTTGCCTATAGTAAGAGCAAGAATCGTGCCAAGTAAGCTTCCAATAGGATTTTTCTTTTGACTCGTTCCGCAAAAGCATAGCAACTATCCCATTCTTGAAATCCAAAAAATATTTTCTCTGAATCCTCGTTCTTAATTTCACGTTATTTTTGTTATATTTATAACGTTTTTCTGTTTCATTTTTGGTTCATATTCCTTAAATCGTTGTTCCATATATAAAACAAACCCAATATTGTTCCATATTTAAAACGCTATTTAGTTGTATTTTTTAGACTTTTCCTTGATTTTATCTTATTTCTCGATAAAAAATATTCGTAATATGATGTATTCACAAATATTATTTTATTTATTCTTTTAGCCCAATTCTTTATATTTAAAACGTTTATGTAGCTTTTCCATTTTCCTCGATTTCTTATTTGTGAATTTTATAACAAACTAATTTAATTCTTTTTCCATATTTTGGCACGATAATTTCATATATATAATTAACTACTATATAAGGATGTGAATTATTATGACTCTATCAATTCGAGAACAAATCGAAAATGTCTTAGAAAAAGAAGTGCGCCCATCGCTGGCTGAACACCAGGGAGACGTCGTCATTGTCGATTATGCCGATCATATTTTACGAATCCGCCTAACCGGCCAATGCAGCGGCTGTCCTTCAGCACAGTTGACGACAGAAGAATTAATCAGTGCTAAAGTCCGCGAAGCCGTTGAGGATGTCCACGATGTCATTCTCGTCAGTGGTGTCAGCGATGCTCTCATCGCTCAAGCCAAGGCTATTTTAAGAGAGCGCCATATGCAGAGGTGAATCTATGAAAATCGGGATAAAATACTGTGGCGGCTGTAACCCACGTTATGACCGCAGTCAGGAAGTAGAAAAACTTAAAAAAAAATTTCCCCAGCATACATTCACATATGAAATAGAAAATACAGTTTGCGACATCTGCCTCCTTGTCTGTGGCTGTATGACAGCCTGTGCAGAAGAAACGGGTATTGCAGCCCGAAAATTCAAAAAGCTTTGTACGCCCCAACAGTTTGCCGCTTTCGCTAAAGAACTGGCAGAAGCACCTCCAGAAACGACTGATACAAAAAGGCGTATCTGTTTAGGAGATACGGCCACCATGGAGAAGACGTTTACTGAAGAAGATATCCAACAATTCGCAAAGTTGACAGGAGATTATGGTAAGCTGCATACCGACGCTGCCTTTGCTGCAAAATACGGATTCGGCCGCCCCGTTGTTCATGGCATTTTAACCGGAAGCTTATTATCTTCCATAATGGGCACTACATTACCTGGAGCAGGGACCATCTTGATGGACGAAAACCTGACCTTTACAGCCCCCGTTTATGCCGGGGATACCATTACGGCTTCTATAAAATTAGTCCATATGGAAGAAAAAAAGCGCTGGTACATCGGAGAATTCAAGGGAACCTGCAAAAAATCCGACGGGACACTGGCCGTAGAAGGAACCATCCATCAATTAATGATGAAAACCTTATTTACGTATTATGAAGACAACCAATAATTTTAATTATCAGAATAGGAGTAGTATCATGACAAATTTAGAAAAATACGACAATCTTTTTATCAACAGCTTTAAATTAAAAAAGGAAGACCTTCCCGGTTTAAAATATCGCAGCATAAAACTGTGGGATTCAATGGGTCACATGAACTTGATGGAAGAAATGGAAGATACCTTTGACATTTCCATCGATACCCCGGACGTCTTGGCCTTCAGCTCTTATGAAAAAGGAATGGATATTCTGCGGAAATACGGAGTCGATATCTAACATGCCTGCGGTCATCCAGCCCCACTGCATTACAGACCCACTGACACAGAGTAACTGTTATATTCTTACCGTTGAATCCCACGCCCTCATCATCGACCCAAACTGTTATCAAGAAATCCATTCCTATCTTGCTAGTCATCAACTCGTTCCAGAGTATATCATTTTAACGCATGAGCACTGCGATCATATCGCAGCGCTCAATGATATGCGAAAAAATTATGATTTAAAAGTCCTTTGCAGTGCGGCCTGCAGCCAAGGTATCCAAAGTACCACCTTAAATATGACACGCATCATGGAGACTTACTTATACTTTAAGAGCCAAGGTGAACTTCATGTCTCCTATCCCCCTTTTATCTGCCAAGCTGCCGATATCGTCTTCGACGACATTTACTTAGCCACCTGGCGAAGTCATGCGATTTTCTGTATTGCAGCGCCTGGCCATACGCCAGGCAGCATCTGCATCATCATAGATGAAAAAATCTTATTTTCCGGCGATTATTTTATTCCCGGCGAAGAAGTCATCACTCGTCTGCCTGGTGGAGATGAAGCCGTTTATGAGCAGCAAGGGAAAGCAACCTTACGTTGTTTGCCCACACCGATTCTAACCTACCCCGGCCATGGCGGACACTTTATCTTGACACAGGAGGTGAAAAAAGAGTATGGACTATACTAACTGGTTGACACAATCCCCTTATCATTGGACGCAAGACGAAAAAGAAGCCCATTATGTTCCTCTTTTATTTGAATTGACCTCCCAACACTGTCATCGCTGCCCGCCTTATGGCCAGGCCGTGCAGACATTATACGAAAAAGACAGGAAATATGATGCTCCTTCGAAAATTCCAATGATTCCCATTTCCTTATTCAAGACAGAAAATCTGAAAAGTATTCCTGATTCCGAAATTTTCAAAATAATCACTTCATCAGGAACGTCGGGAGTGGCATCCCATTTATACCTCGATGCTTTTAACGCACAAAACCAACAATTAGCCTTATATAACATTGTAAAAGATTTTATTGGCTCCTCGCGGCTGCCTATGCTGATTGTCGATACGCCGGACATATTAAAAAATCGGGACGCCTTTAATGCCCGCGGTGCAGCCGCCTTGGGCTTTTCCATCTTTGCCAAACGAAAATACTATGCCTTAAAACCGGATTTATCCGTTGATTTGGAAAGTATCCGCACATTCATTCAAACATATCGCAATCAACCTGTCTTAATCTTTGGTTTTACCTTTATGATTTGGCAATATTTCTGCGAAGCTCTGGCAAACTATCCCGGCTTAATCGACTTATCCAATGCCATTCTAATTCACGGCGGCGGATGGAAAAAAATGCAGGACCGCGCTGTTTCCCCTCATGATTATGAGAAGCGGCTGTATGAACAGTTCCATATTCATAAAGTCCATAATTATTACGGTATGGCCGAACAGACGGGATGTATTTATATGGAATGTGAACAAGGCCATCTTCATGCCAGCATATTTTCCGATATTATCATTCGCAATCCAGAAAACTTTTCAGTCTGCCCCATAGGGGAAACAGGCATCGTTCAAGTATTGACGCCGTTAGCCACATCCTATCCTGGCCATTCCATCCTGACAGAAGACATGGGTACCCTGTTAGGAATTGATGATTGTCCGTGTGGCCGCTTAGGAAAGTATTTTCGCATCGATGGCCGCATGGCAAAAGCCGAAATAAGGGGGTGTAGTGATGCGCACAACTAAAAACTTTACGATACTGGCCGGTTCAATTCCAGAAAAAGGCCTGCCGCAACGCCCCTTTTCGCCTCTAACGCTACAATTCTGTCAAGATTTTGCACATCGGTTGCAGCATCATCCCATAGCCAATGAAGATGCAGCTTGGGCTGCTTTCAGTTTTTGGCTGCGTCCGCGAAAACTAGAGCAGTATAAAAACCTGCTGACCTTTCCAGAAAATCGTTTAGGCCGGGGAATGACATTCCATATCGCCCCTGCCAATATGCCTACGATGTTTTTATATAGTTTCTTCATTTCCTTACTTGCCGGCAATGCCAATATCGTCCGCCTTTCTCCTCGATTACTTCCTAAAGTACGGCCGGTCTGCGAAGTACTGTCCGATTTGCTGAACGCCCCCGTCTATCAGCCTATAAAAAGCCAAAATGCCATACTTACTTACGGACACGATAGGAAAATCACCGATTGGTTTTCCAAACATTGCGATAGTCGTGTAATTTGGGGCGGCGACAAGACCATTAAGGAAATCAGGAAGTCGCCATTACCCCCTATGGCCATTGATATTCCTTTTGCAGATCGGTATTCATTAGCGATTCTCGACAGTGACTATGTAGCATCTTGTTCTGAAGAGGAACTAAAAAATGCAGTTCACCATTTCTATCTGGATACATACGAAGTCGATCAAAATGCCTGCTCGTCTCCCCGCATCCTCCTTTGGCTCGACTCAAAAGGTGAATCCTTTGCAATAGCCCAGCAACGTTGGTGGCAGGCAGTAACCATTGAAATTCAAAAATATGACTTAGCGGCTATAAAGGTCAGCCGGAAATACGCAGAAGCGTGGAAATTCGCCATGCATACACCAGAAATCAGCCATTTTGCATATGCCAGCAACCGGCTTTATGTATACACACTTTCATCGCTCCCCCAAGATTTTACCCAACTTTCCGGATCCTTTGGCCAATTCTTTCAATTCCCTATAAGGAAATCAGGAGATATCATTCCCTACATGACTTCCAAGGTCCAAACTATTACCACACTAAATATAGATATACAGGCACTCCGTACTCAGTTAATACAGGCCGGTATCACTGGCGTCGATAGAATCGTCCCCTTCGGGCAGGCCATGGATATGGACATGATCTGGGATGGCCGTAATTTGCTGGATACTTTGACCCGTATCATTCGTTAGGAGGGATACTTATGTTGAACTTTTTTGATGAAAATCCGGCGTATGAAAATCATGTATTATTCACTGATGGATCAGGCCAATCCGCAACATATCAGGACTGGTATGCGCATAGTAAAAATTTAGGGAAGATTCTTTCCTCTCCAAACAAACAGCTAGCGGCTATCATCTGCCACAATACCATAGGATCGGCTTTATCGTATCTCTGCTGCCTGCAAAATCGAATCGTCCCTTTACTGATTGATCACGATATGGATGCGGAACTGCGCCAGCGGTTATTATCTATTTATAACCCCAATTACATATTCAAGCCAGTCGATAGCCGGTCTGAAGCACTTTATACCCTAAATGGATATGGTATCTATCGGTCAAGTAATACGGTTCATAAGATTCATCCTGATTTAGCTTTGCTGCTGACGACGTCTGGCAGTACAGGCAGCCCCAAACTAGTTCGTCAAAGCTATACAAATATCCAAGCCAATGCTGCATCGATTGCACAGTATTTGAAAATAACAGCCCAAGACCACCCGATTTCTTCATTGCCCATGCATTATACGTTCGGCCTATCAGTCATCAATAGCCACGTATTATGCGGAGCTTGTGAATGTCTGACAGAAGCGACTGTCTTTGACAAAACATTCTGGGATATTTGTCAACGCGATGAAATCACTTCTATCGCCGGAGTTCCATTCACCTATGAATGTCTGAAGCGAGTCGGCTTCATGACAATGAACCTGCCTAAATTAGCACTGATGATACAAGCCGGAGGCCATTTATCGACACGGCTGCAAAAAGAATATCTAGAATTCGCCCATAAGACGGGAAAACGGTTCATTGTCATGTATGGGCAAACCGAAGCAACTGCACGCATGTCCTATCTGCCTTTTGATATGGGACTGAAAAAAATAGGCAGTATTGGCATTGCCATTCCTGGCGGTACTTTCCACATCATGGAAGATGAAAAAACAGAAATTACACAGCCCCATGTAACCGGTGAACTTTGCTATGAAGGCCCTAACGTTACATTGGGATATGCCCATTGTGCTGACGATTTAGCCCTGGGAGATATGCGGCATGGCCGGTTATATACAGGCGATATGGCCTATTTTGACGAAGACGGGTACTATTACATCGCTGGCCGAAAAAAACGTTTCATTAAAGTAATGGGCAAGCGTGTCAATATGGACGAAATAGAAGAATTGCTGAAAAGTGCTTTTGATTTCAGCGATTTCGCCTGTGTCGGTAAGGATGATGATTTGCATGTATTCATGACTGCCCCTGGCCGTCAATCTGAAGTCGAAGATTTCCTGATAGAAAAGACATGTTTGCATCTCCGTTGTTTTACGATTCATCATATCGAACAAATCCCTAAAAATACATCGGGAAAAACACAATATCCTGAACTCAAAGCCTTAGCAGAAAAATAGGGAGGCGTAGAAAATGGATACGGGTATAAACCTCTCACAGGAACAACTCCAAAAACTTTCTGTAAACCAAATACAATCCTTGCATATTCTTTCTCTATCTGCTGAATCTTTACACGATTTATTGCAAAAAGAGTCCGAAGAAAATCCTTTTATGGATTACAGCCCTGTCACAACCAACAGCGTTTCCTCTGATGGTACTGCTTCATTTTTAAATTTTGTAGCCGCTCCGGAAGAGCGAAGTGTGAAGCAATTTATTTTAGAACAAGTCAATCCTTCCAATTTCACGACTCCACAGTGGGCACTTTTCTCCTATTTAGCGGATCATGTCGATACGCGAGGCTATTTGACCCTCACTGAAGAAGAACTAAAAAAAAGGCTTCCTTTGCCAGACGGCCTTTTCACTTCTTGTCTGCGAATACTCCAAAGCTTAGATCCTGCCGGCATAGGCGCGGCTTCATTAAAAGACTGTCTGAAATTACAATTACAGCGAAGTCATCAGCTGACCCCTTTATTAGAAGAATTAATCGAAAACCATTTGCCTGAAATAGGAAATAAAAACACATCTCGCATCTGCCAATCGTTAAAAATCCCGAAAAAAGAAATTTTATCAGCCCTTCAATTGATTAGAAATCTGAATCCAGCTCCGTTGGAAGGCATGTTTGAAACCGATGTCACTTATATCATCCCTGATGTAATCATTAAGTTCACTCCTGCTGGCCATGAAATCACATTAAACGATGGCTGGGTCGCCTCTTATTCGATGAGCGATTATTATGTCCGCATGATGCAGTCAACGACGGATGAAAGCGTAAAAAAATACTTTCAGACAAAATACACTCGTTGTCGCCTATTATTCTATAATATCGAACGGCGCCGCCAGACATTATATAATCTGACCGATGCCATCTGCCATTACCAGCATGACTACTTGAAAAACCAAGGTCCCTTGTTCCCTATGACGCTGGCCGATATTGCCAAAGAAATTGGCGTACACCCTTCGACAATCAGCCGCTCCATAAAGAATAAGTATCTACAAACATCACATATGACCCTCTCCTTTAAGGACTTATTCCAGCGTCCCTTCCCGAAGACAGGAAAAAAGATTTCTAAAGATTCTTTGAAAAAAGAATTATATCACTTGATACAATCGGAGGATACGTGTCATTCTTATAGTGATGCAAAATTGACCGAAATACTCTCCAGCCAGTTTGGCCGGACATTTTCCCGCCGGCTCATCCAAAAATACCGGACAGAGCTGCATATCCTGAATTCATACGAACGCTGTAAATAATTTTTTATATCCGCCTAGTAATTGTTAATATATTAAGCATTTTTGCTTGTTAATATAATTAAAAATTGTTATAATTTTTGCATATGCACATATGTAATACGTGAATTGCAGAGGCCCTTTGGGGCCTCATTGCTTCTTTGTCGTAAAGGAGGACCATCTTTATGACGAATGCAACAAAAATTTTTTCGACACTGTCGGAAGCCAGGGAACGGCTCAACGCCATAATCGAACATTCTTTTGATGGCATTTTCATTACCGATGCCAAAGCCAATGTTATCCGCATCAATCATGCCTATGAAGTCATTACAGGCTTAAAAAAAGAAGAAGTACTCGGCAAAAATATGGCAGACCTCGTTCATGACAAGTTGATTTCGGAATCGGGCTCCCTGCAAGTCATTAAGACGAAACAACCCGTGACACTGCAACAGCGATTTCGTTCAGGGAAAGAAGCACTTGTAACGAGCTCTCCCATTTTCGATGCTGACGGTAAATTCATCATGATTGTAACCAACGTGCGGGACCTGACAGAAATTTATAATTTAAAAGCTGTCGTCCAAGAAAAAACAGCTGCCATGGATCGCCTGGCTTTGGAATTGGAACATTTACAGACAACAGCAGAAGAAAACCAGGAAATCATTGCCAAAGATGAAACTACCTTAGCGGCTATGTTACTCGCCAACCGGGTCGCTTCCATGGATACTACTGTCATTCTATTGGGTGAGACAGGTGTCGGGAAAGAAGTCATGGCCCGGTATATTTTCCAACACAGCCAGCGTGCCAAGAATAGCTTCATCAAAGTGAATTGCGGCGCTATTCCAGAAAACCTGATTGAAAGCGAACTCTTTGGATATGAAGGAGGTGCTTTCACTGGAGCCAATAAAAATGGAAAAATCGGGCTTTTTGAACTAGCCAATAATGGTACGTTGTTTCTCGACGAAATCGGCGAGCTCCCCAAAGACATGCAGGTAAAATTATTACGGGCCCTGCAAGAACAAGAAATCATGCGCGTCGGTGGCACGAAGCCAGTAAAAATCAACGTCCGCATCATTGCCGCTACGAACCGGAATTTAGAAGAAATGGTAAAAGACGGTACGTTTCGTGAAGATTTATATTACCGGCTCACGGTCTTCCCCATTTCTATCCCGCCATTACGGATGCGAAAAAAGGACATCATTCCCTTGGCCCTCTCTTTTTTAAAAAAGTTAAATCAGAAATATCAAATGAAAAAATATTTCACAGACTTATCCATGCAGCTACTCCATGAATATGATTGGCCCGGCAATATCCGTGAATTAAAAAATATCGTCGAGAGAGCCATTATAATCAGTCCGGCCGATGCGATAAAACCCGAAAACCTACACATACATTCTCCAAATAAACCCATCGTAATAATAAAAGAGAAAGAGAATGCTTCTACCTCAGAAAATTTTTCTTCAGCTCTACCTGAATTTCCGATGAATTTAAAACATGAACTCGAAAAAATAGAATATACCTATATGACCCAAGCTTATGAAGTCTTTGGAAATGTACGCGATGCTGCCAAAAATCTAGGGCTCACACCATCAACTTTTGTCCGGAAACGCAAACAATATCAGCAAAAAAATGCTGAGTCAGAAAGGACGTGATTGTTATGGCAACATTAGAGGAAATCCGTAAAAAAGCCCGCCGTCAGATGCACGGTTGTTATGTCTGTCCAGACTGTGATGGCACTGCCTGTCCTGGAAGGATTCCCGGTTATGGTGGCATGCGGACAGGGCAATCTTTTCGTAACAACCGCTTAGCCTTTCAAAAATATGGCCTCGTATCCCACCTCCTGTCGACTAGCAAAAATCCAAATACTACGTGTTCTATTTTTGGAAAAACTTTATCCATGCCGATTCTTGTCGCCCCAGTCAGCGGCTATGTCCATAATGGAAAAGTAGAAGGAAATCCAGAAGAAAAAGAATACGAATACCTCTTTTCGATGATTGAAGGTGTCACAAAAGCAGGAACGCTGGTATTTACCGGTGACAGCGGCCATGCTTATATGTATGCAGCCGGTATTGCCGCTTCAAAGAGATATCCCGGACAGGTAATCCCGACAATTAAGCCGCGAAAAGACCTAAAAATCATAGAAAAAGCTCGATTAGCCGAACAATCAGGCGCATTCGCAGTCGCCAACGACATTGATGCCGTAACATCAGCCAATATGCGATTTTTTGGCCAACCCTTAGAAGTGAAGCGCCTAGAAAACCTAAAACACATTATCAATTCCATTCATCTCCCATTTATCGTAAAAGGCATCATGTCCCCTGACGAAGCCCTGCTTTGCCTGCAAGCAGGTGCCAAAGGAATCGTAGTCAGCAATCACGGCGGTCGTATACTCGATGGTATGGTCAGCTCTCTGTCGGTACTTCCCGAAATTTCGGCTGTCGTAAAAAATAAGTTAACCATTTTTGTAGACGGCGGCATCCGGCACGGCGAAGATGTCTTAAAAGCATTGGCACTCGGCGCAGATGCAGCCCTGATTGGCCGTCCTGCTGCGATTGCCAATATCGGCGGAGGTGCTGAAGGGGTTACTTTACTTCTCAATACCTTAAAAGAAGAATTAAGAGATGCTATGATGATAACAGGCGTTCCCGATATACAACATATACCAATTAACATTTTAAAGAAGCTTTAGTAAGCCAACAACACTATCCAAAAAAAGCCATACACTCATAAATCAAAAAATAATGAGTGCATGGCTTTTTTATATCTTGCTCTAACGTTTTTTTATTTTACTGACAATAAATTCTCTCAATGCCCCTACATGACACATCATCGAATTTTCAGCACTGATAGGATCATGCCGGGCAATAGCTTCAACAGTTTTTCGATGGTAAATATAAGTATTACTATCTTTCAAAGAGTCCGATGTAGCAACAATAGTCTTTCCAACGGAAGAAGTCAAAATATACGATAAGTTGATAAGAATCCGGTTACCACTCGCTTCACAAATCATTGTATGCAGTTTGACATCTTCTTTTTCATATTCTACATTAGCCCGTATCAGTTTTTCGACTAGTGAACATTGTTCTTGTAACTTACGGCACTGTTCATCAGTAGCATTCATAGCGGCTAACATCGCTGCTTTAGGTTCAATCATGACGCGGACATCCAACAAATCAATAGCCAATTGATCCGCATCATAAATAAAGGTAAGCCCTAACGGATCATCGGGAACGCCACGTCGCGGAGAAATATAAGCTCCAGACCCCTGACGGATTTCCAAGATATTCCTGGCGCTGAGAATGCGAATCGCTTCACGTATGGTAGAACGACTAACCCTCATTTGCTCTATCAACTCAGCTTCTGTAGGCATCCGGTCTCCCGGAAGCATCTGTTTCGTAGTTATATAATCAATCAACGCCTCAGCAGTCTGTGAAGCCATAGATTTAGAACTGTTCTTTTCCATTGTAGCCCTCCTTCGTGAATGATTTCCTTTGTTAAGACTTATTATACCATGTGATTCATCATACGAATATATAAACTAAATATAAATATCTTCTTTTTATCTTACAAAAAAGTCATTGGTGTATGATGAATTATTCCAATTCATCATATATAAGTCCCGTATATTGCCTTATTTACGTTGAAATGGTATTATAATAGCATAATTCATCAGATAAATATTATACAATTCATCATATGATTTTTTCTTATTTTCCAGAAAGCAAGGTGCAAGACATGGATACCGTTTATATAACCGAATATGATTATCCATCCTTAGAAATCGAACAAGAAGCTTTCCGCTCTGCACACATTCCTTTAATTCCTACCCAAAGCCATTCCGAAGATGAAATCATAAGGAATTGCAAAGATGCAGCTGGGCTGATCGTGCAATACGCTCAAATTACAGAAAAAGTCATGGCCAATCTTCCTAACTTAAAAGTAATCTCCCGATATGGGGTCGGCGTCGATAACATCGACTTGGAAGCGGCAACCAGACATCATATCTGTGTAACGAACGTACCCGATTATAGTATCGATGAAGTGTCCACACAAGCCTTAGCACTTATGCTGGATTGCTGGCGGCGTGTTACTTTTCTCCATAATTCCATCCATCAAGGCCATTGGGACTATGCACTGGCACAGCCAATCTGGCGGCTAAGAGGCCATAAATTAGGTCTAGTTGGCTTTGGAAAAATTGCTCGTGAAGTAGCTGTAAAAGCGCAGGCATTTGGTTTGACAGTACTTTCTTACGACCCTTATGTACAGCCGGAAGCCATGCGGGCAATGGGTGTTCTCTATCAGCCATTCCACCAGCTCCTTCGGGAATGCGATATCATTTCGCTTCACACACCGTTAACAAAAGAAACATTTCATTGCATTAGTACCGATGAGCTAGAGCTGATGAAATCTTCAGCCATTTTAATCAATACAGCCCGCGGTCCGCTCGTAGATGAACAGGCTTTACAAAAAGCCCTAGACAAAAACGAAATCGCTGGGGCAGGGCTGGATGTGTTGGAAACAGAACCAATAAGTCCCGACAATCCGTTTCTTACCATGGATAATGTAGTCTTAACTCCGCATGTTGCCTGGTATTCCGAAGAAGCCAATAAAGAAATGAAAACAAAAGCATCTATGGGCATCATCGAAGTCTTCAAAGGAAGGATTCCTACATATTTAGTTAATAAGGATGTTTTACCTTATGTGTCCTTGCGATAAAAAATCATTTAATTATTTTAGGAGGTATTCATATTATGGACATTCGCTATTCTACTAACCCGAAGGATTTCAAGACGTACACGACAGAAGATATTCGTCGTGAATTCTTAATTGAAACGTTATTCCGTCCCGATGAAGTCATTGCCACTTATTCCCATGTAGACCGCATGGTTGCAGTTGGCTGCATGCCGGTCCACGAAGTCGTTCCCATCGACAAGGGCATCGACTGCTGGGGAAACTTCGGTACTCACTATTTCTTAGAACGCCGTGAAATCGGGATTTTCAACGTAGGTACGGGTACAGGCAAAATCGTTGCTGATGGAGAAACCTATACCATGGGGCCAAAAGATTGCCTTTATATCACAATGGGTACAAAGGAAGTTACGTTCGCATCGGATGACCCTGAAAATCCGGCTAAGTATTATATGGTTTCTGCACCGGCTCATAAAGCATGCAAAACACAGTTCATTTCCATTAAAGATGCCAATAAACGTCCTTGCGGGGAAGTCGCTCTGGCAAATAAACGCGTCATCAATCAGTTCATTCATCCTGATGTCGTTGAAACCTGCCAGCTTTGCATGGGTTTGACAGCACTCGACGAAGGTAGTGTATGGAACAGCATGCCGCCTCATACTCACGAACGCCGCATGGAAATTTATTTCTACTTTGAAGTCCCGGAAGACCAAGCCGTTTTCCATATTATGGGACAGGAACAGGAAACTCGTCATATCGTAATGCATAATGAACAGGCCGTTATCAGCCCGTCTTGGAGCATGCACTGTGGCTGCGGTACCCATAACTATACATTTATTTGGGCTATGGGCGGCGAAAACAAAGAATTTGACGATATGGATCACATCGAAATTAAAAACATGAAATAAATTTATGATTAGGAGGATTTTATCATGCATATTTTCAGAGCAGTAAAAAAGGTTCCTGGCGGATTAATGTTAGTTCCCCTTTTGCTTGGCGCATTATGCCATACGTTTACCCCAGGCGCCGGTAAGTATTTCGGTTCCTTCACCAACGGGTTGATTACGGGTACAGTTCCAATCTTATCCGTATGGTTCTTCTGCATGGGCGCCAGCATCAACTACAAAAACGCTGGACTGGTATTGCGTAAATCTGGTACCATTGTTGTTACAAAGATTATCGTCGCTTGGATTGTTGGCTTTATTTGTGTAGCTCTTATGCCAAAAGGTATGATTCAAACTGGTTTCTTTGCTGGCTTATCTACACTGGCTATCGTAACCTCTATGGATATGACCAATGGCGGTTTGTATGCTTCCTTGATGCAGCAGTATGGTACCAAAGAAGAAGCCGGCGCCTTCGTCCTGACTTCAATTGAATCTGGTCCTTTGGTTACGATGATGATTTTGGGTTCAACCGGTGCTGCTTATTTTGAACCTCATCTCTTCGTTGGGGCTGTCCTGCCATTCGTAATCGGCTTCATTCTCGGTAACCTGGATCCGGAACTTCGCGATTTCTTCACACCAGCTGGCACGATGATGATTCCGTTCTTTGCTTTTGCTTTAGGCAATACTATCGACTTGACGGTTATCTTGAAAACGGGTCTCCTTGGAATTCTTCTCGGCTTGGGCGTCATCATTATTACGGGTATTCCCCTCATCTTTGCTGACCGCATCATTGGCGGCGGCAATGGCGCTGCTGGCCTGGCCGCTTCGAGTACAGCCGGTGCTGCCGTTACGAATCCGATGATTGTCGGCCAAATGATTCCTGAATTCCAGGAAATAGTTCCAGCTGCTACCGCTTTAGTCGCAACGAGTGTCGTTGTCACTTCCATTGTAGTCCCCATCATTGTTGCTTATTGGGTCAAACGCTTTGGAAATCAATCTAAAACAGCCCTTCCGAATGCAGCACATTAATCACAGCCTATATTTTAGGAGGTTTTATCATGGATTATCTAAACGATATGTTTTCTTTAAAAGGAAATGTCGCCCTTGTTACGGGCGGTTCTTACGGCATCGGTTTTGCCATCGCCAAAGCCTTAGCCCGCGCCGGTGCCGTCATTGCCTTCAACTGCCGCAGCCAGGAACACCTGAATCAGGCTATGAAGGATTATAAAAAAGAGGGCATCGACGCACACGGCTATATTTGCGATGTCACTGATGAAATTCATGTGCAGCAATTAGTCAGCGAAATAGAAAAGACGTTAGGAACCATTGACATCCTCGTCAACAATGCGGGTATCATCAAGCGCATCCCCATGTGCGACATGACGACGGAAGAGTTCCGCCAGGTCGTCGATATCGACTTAGTCGGCCCGTTTATCGTATCCAAAGCGGTCATCCCCGGTATGATTAAAAAAGGCCACGGCAAAATTATCAATATCTGCTCTATGATGAGCGAATTAGGCCGTGAAACTGTATCGGCTTATGCCGCAGCTAAAGGCGGTCTGAAAATGTTAACCCGCAATATCTGCGCTGAATTTGGCGGCGCCAATATCCAGTGCAACGGCATTGGCCCTGGCTACATCGCAACGCCTCAGACAGCTCCGCTACGCGAAAAGCAACCAGACGGATCCCGCCATCCTTTCGACCAGTTCATCGTCTCCAAGACGCCAGCTGGCCGCTGGGGTACGACAGAAGACCTCGAAGGGCCTGCTGTATTCTTAGCTTCCCATGCGTCGGACTTCGTCAATGGCCACATCTTATATGTCGACGGCGGTATTCTTGCCTATATCGGCAAACAACCTTAAACCAAAATAAGGAGCTGTCACATAAGGCAGCTCCTATTCCATTTTGAAAGGATGAAGAACTATGAAATCTGGATTAATTCTTGCAGGTGAACCCATGGGCCTCTTGATTGCTCAAAGTGAAGGTTCCCTTGACAGTGTAAGTGGTTATGATTTGGCCGTTGCTGGCGCAGAATTCAACGTCGCTGTCGGGGTAGCCCGTCTGGGTCACCGCGTTACTTACATGACGAAACTGGGCAAAGACCCTTTTGGCCAGCGAATCATCCATGTACTAAATGAAAATAAAATCGGCAATGAATTCGTCGCCTGGAGTGATACGAAAAAGACAGGGTTCATGCTGAAAGGCCGTGTCAGCCAAGGCGATCCGGATATTTTTTATTTCCGTGCTGGCTCGGCTGCCTCTACGTTATCCGTCGAAGATGTTGAAAAAATCCGCTTCGATGAATACAGCCACATCCATTTGACAGGGATTTTACCGGCCCTCAGTGAATCGACGCGGGCTGCTGTCAACTTAATGTTCGATAAGGCTCGTCAGGCAGGTTTACTGATTACCTTCGATCCTAATTTACGGCCTCAGCTCTGGCCTAGTCAGGATGTCATGATTCAGTCTATTAATGACATGGCGTCCAAAGCTGACATCGTTCTCCCTGGGACAGCTGAAGGCAAAATTCTCATGGGCAGTGATGATCCGAAAAAAATCAACGCTTTCTATCGTAACCTGGGAGCCAAAGCCGTTATTACGAAAGTCGGCAGCCAAGGCGCTTACGTAACGACAGCTACCGAAGAGTATCTCGTTCCCGGCTTTAAAGTCGATAAAGTCGTCGATACGGTCGGTGCCGGCGATGGTTTCGCAGCCGGGGTCATTACGGCATTGATGGAAGGCCTTCCCTTGAAAGAAGCTGTACGCCGCGGCAATGCCATCGGTGCCATCCAGGTTACCAGCCGGGGAGACAACGAAGGTCTCCCCTATCCGGATCAGTTAAAAGCGTTTATGGAAAAATAGGAGGCCGTCATGATTAGCGATAATATGAAGAAAATATTTGAAATCGGACTGGTTCCGCTCATCGTCTTAGAAGATGCACAAGACGCAGTCCCCTTTGGTCAAGCTTTAGTCCGTGGGGGAATCCCGATTGCTGAAGTTACCTTCCGTACGGATGCCTGCCTGGACATCATCCGCGCTATGAAGACCATTCCCGGACTCATCGTCGGAGCTGGCACAGTACATAATGTAGCACAAGCGCAAGCCGCTGTAGAAGCAGGTGCTGAATTCATCATTACGCCGGCCTATAATCCTCAGGTCACTCAGTGGTGTATCGAAAACCATATCGATATCATGCCGGGAACCGTATCTCCAGCCGACATCGAAGCGGCCAATGGGTTAGGACTGGAAGTTTGCAAATTCTTCCCAGCCGGAGCCTATGGCGGTCCGAAAACTTTAAAAGCCCTTGCCGGTCCTTTTGCTGCCATGAAATTCATTCCAACAGGCGGCGTAAATTACGACAACATGAATGAATATCTGGATTTACCGAATGTCGCAGCTGTCGGCGGCAGTTTCATCACCCCTTCTGATTTAGTCAAGGCCAAAGATTGGGATGCCATCGCAGCACACTGCCAAAAAATCGTCCGTCACATGCTGGATTTCACACTCGGTCACGTAGGTCTGCATGTACCTGGCAGAGCGGAAGCTGAAGCCGTAACCGACGGTCTGTGCCGATTAATGGCTCAGGACAAAATTCCCGGTGCCGACAATTTCTTTGCAGGTCCTATCGCCGAAATATGCGACCATGAAATGCCCGGTACGAACGGCCACATCTGCATTGATACACGCGATATGCCCCGCGCCTTAGCCTTCTATCAACGGCAGGGAATCGCTTTGGATGAAGACCATTGCTATCGCGACGAAAAAGGAAATATCAAAGTCTCCTTCCTAAAAGAAACAGTAGGCGGTTTCTCCATTCATCTGCGCAGAAAATAAGAAAATCCCCTGATGCTATCCCTACAGCATGATAGTATCAGGGAATTTTTTTGTTTAAATGCTTTGTGCAATCCGGCTGGTTTTGCTACAATAGAGTCAATCCGTAGTCCGTAATTCTTGTCTAAAGCAGGTGAAACCATGAATACTCAAATGCCCATCGGTGTAGATGACTTCAAGGAAGTCCGGGAGAATTATTATTTTGTCGATAAAACCCATTTCATCCAATCCCTTATCGATGGTCACAGTAAAGTGACCCTGTTGACCCGACCTCGTCGTTTTGGGAAAACCCTGACGATGAGTATGCTCGATTACTTCTTTTCTTTAGAAAGAGAGTCAGAAAGCCTTCACCTGTTTGATGGTTTGCAGATTGCCAGGGCAGGAATCGATTATATGAAGCATCGAGGCCAGTACCCTGTCCTCTTCATGACCTTTAAAGGCATCCAAAATGATACCTGGGATTTAGCTTTCAATGCCTTCCAGCTGGTCATTCAAAAGGAATTCCAGCAGCATCGTTATTTGTTGGACAGTCCGGAATTGGCTCCCGAAGAAAAACAGCTTTATAGCCGTTTCCTTGATAATACGGCCACGCTTGCAGAATACCAGATTAGCCTGCTCTACTTATGTGAATATCTCTACCGGTACTACAAAATCCGGCCCATTATCCTAATTGATGAGTACGACGCGCCCATCCAGAATGCATATAATCATGGCTTTTATGATACGGCCATTTCCTATTTCCGTACCTTTTACAATAACACTTTGAAAGGGAACGAGTTCCTGAATTTCGCCATCCTCACCGGGGTCCTGCGCATTGCCAAAGAGAGCATCTTCAGTGGCCTGAACAATCTCCGTGTCTGCTCGATCCTTGATAATGCCTATGCCGATGTCATGGGATTTACGGAAGAAGAAGTAACTCAAATAGCTAAGGATACCAATGAAGAACAGGCCCTGCCGGCCTTGAAGAAGTGGTATGATGGTTATCGATTTGGGAACATCGACATATATAATCCCTGGTCGATCATCAACTTCTTCGCTGAACGGACAGCCAACGATTATTGGGTCAATACGTCCTCGAATGACATTATCCAGCATATGATGCAGGGAAACGCAAAAAGCCAGGAAAAGAACCTGCTGACCCTCTTGCATGGCGGAACTGTCGCCGCCATCATCCGAGAAGGCTTGATTTATAAAGATATTACCCAAAATAAAGATGGACTCTATACCCTTTTACTGATGACAGGCTATCTGACAGCTGTCCAGAATACGACTGTCCCCAATGGACGTCTTTGCCAGCTCAAGATTCCCAATGAGGAATTGACTCATGTCTTCCAGAGCGAAGTTCTCAACTTAGCGCCCTTCAGCAAATCGAAAAGCAGCAGTATATCGCTGAATTCAAGCAGAAGCAGATACCCTCAATCCTGAAATACGGTATCTCATTCTGCGGTAAAAAGACTTATGTAACCATGTAATCGAGGTGGCTAAAATATGCCGAGAACTAGAGAAATGGAGCATGGAAGAGCGTCAGGAAGGGCAGCGCAAGGGCGAAGATAATCTGGCAAAATTGCTAAAATTGTTGAAGGCTGATGACCGCTTACGTGATTTGGATTTAGCCATAGAAGACGAAGCAGCCCGAAAAGCATTATACAAGGAATATCACATTGACTAAAAAATCCCCCGATGCTATCGAAATAATGGACATCATCAGGGGATTTTTCTATATAAAGCCCAACAACATTTTTTCGCGCGACTTTTGCGTCTATTTCTACATTTTTCTGCGCGACTTTTTGTATTCATACTACATTTTTCCGCACGACTTTTTGTCAAAAGCTATTATCAAGGGGGATACCGACAAAACTTCAACCTCTCAGACCGCCTCAGGCGGCCAGCTCTCCTATGAGGCGAGCCTTTTTAGAAGCCCGCTTTGGACAGTTCGTCTTTCATGGCCCGGCGGTTCCGGTAGGTTTCACGCCATTCTTGAGCGATTTTGCGGGCTAAGTCCAGGCCTTCAGGATAGGTGCTGAGTTTTTTCAGGTAAAAGATACAGTTCCGATATTGAGCGCGGCTATTTAGGCCAGGCATGATTTTTTTCACATAATCTGCATAGTAATCCCGGATTTCATTACCGTATTTGTCCTTTAATACGTCTGCATATCTATCTACGTCATCGGGACTCAAATTTCTTTGCAAATCAGCCCAAAGTTCGTCGACCATTTTTTCTTCTGCCAAAAAGCGTTGACGCAGATATCGGCAAGACGGCAGCTGAAGGATTTTTGTTTTCAGTGTATTCCATTCGTCCGCATCACAGCAGGCCTTCAAGGCTAAGACCCGTTCCAAATCGTCCTGGTTGAAATGCTGGATATGTTCCCACAAAGCCTGTTTGTATCCCTCATCGTCTCCCAATGCTTGGTAGGCATGAATGAGCTTGGTGCTGTAATCCTGCTGGCAATAATCTTTATCGTCATCGATGGCCTGAGAATCACGGAGCAGTTTGACGGCCTTTTTGTAATCATTGTCTTTAAACGCATCGGAAATCAGCATGTTCCGTACCTGCCGGTTTTCATAATGGCCTTGGATATACTGCTCAATATCGGTTTGCGGATAGCCTAATTGCTGCATCGTATGAATCCGCATGACCAGATTGGTGTCATAGGTATAGCCGTAATTCCAATCGTTTTGGTCGGATTTTGTCGATTCATAGTGCTCGATTTCCGCATCAATCCGTTCAAGTTTCCATTTCAAGGACGCCGGGTCATCGAAGTCATTATACAGCACCTCTTCGTAATAGCCGTATAGCTCATTGCCCTTGTTTTTGATTGCATCCATCTGCTGTATAAACCATTGATGCAGCTTCGGCACGTCTTCCGGTTTGGCATGACCAATGATATCGGCCCAGTAAGCTCGACATTCATCCAGACAGAGCTGCTGGTCATCTTCATCTTCAAAAGATATATCCGCCACATTGGCCGCCATAATATTGACCAGTTCCAACGCTTCCATCGTACAAGAGCGCTTAATCAGCGGCGGTATGGTGCTGCTCAAATAATCAAGGACCTTGTCAGCGAAAGCCTTACTGGCATTATATTCAATATATCCCAAGAGGTCGTAAGGAGCCAATACCCGGTCTATTTCGCGTTCATATCGATGCATTTCCTGAGCAGACGGTTTGCCCCTGGAAAAATCCAGTACGATTTTCTTCTGCAAATCCCGATTATCTTCGGCTAATTGAAAGACAAAGTTACGCAAATCTGATTCAGACAGGCGCTGCAAGATATCCTGCCACGATGCTTTTTTCTGTCCAGCATCAGCCGCTTCATCCAGTTCTTCGTCTTCAGCGGCCAGTAGTACGGCGACCATGTGCTTGCAATATTCTCCCTGTTCGGCATAGGGACAGGTGCAGTCCATTTCTTCGACCTGGCCGTCGTCCAAATCGATAGTGACTTCATATATATCACTGCCATAGACGTCGGCCGTTATCTGCTTCTCCGTGCACTTCAGATCGGAGACGTCGCCTTCTTCGTAATAGCGTTCGCCACGCTTATAAATTTTAGATGAAAAGAAGTCTCTCCAATTCCCTAAATCCATTTTTCTCACCCCTACACGTTGTGATTTTCTTTCTTGATGCGGTTCAAGTAGCGGTAAATCGTCGGTTCCGAAACGCCCAATATCTGAGCCAGGGCATAGACGCTGCCTTTGAGGACGAAGAGGCCGTTCTTGTAAAGGTCTTCGACGACAGCCAGGCGTTCTGCCTGGGATAGGCGTTTGGCCTCGGTCCCGTAAGGGGCCAGGGTCCGCTGGATGAGGTGCTGGATGGCATCGTCTACGGTCGGATACATGCTTTCTGAGATTTCGACGCTTAGGAAATGGTCATCTTCCTTCTTAGTGTTATCCTGAGGCATGCCGTCGATATGTTTCCCCGGGTCCATCAAGATGAAGGCATCCAGTTGTTTCCGCACGTCCAGATAGCATTGGACATCGTAATTCAGGCAAAGGGCCCCGATGATATTATCCTCCTCATCATGAATAAAAAAGGTCGAAGACCGCAGGGTATGGCCGTTGACGCTCTTCCCGTAGTAATTGGTCATATATTCCTGGTCCCTTTTTTTACCGACCTGCATGAGTTTCAAAATAAAATCCGTCGCCGGCGCCCCCAGTTTACGGCTGCTAATGTCGCCATTGGCAATGGCGATGACCGATTCATCGGGATAGCGCAGATCATGAAGGACGACTTCACAATCCTTCCCCAGGGCAGCTCCCAAAAAAGGTACGATACGTTTATACATCTCTAAAATGGACATGACGTCACTTCCCCTATGTAGTATAAGAAAATTTTATCACAATGAGAATGTATAGGGCAAGAAAAAAGAGGCTATCACACATGCGACAGCCTCTTTTGAGTTTGCAGTTTGTAGTTTTTAGTGAAGGCTTTTAAATTAAATCCCCTATCTACAAACTAACACTTACACTTCTGCAATGACTTCGATTTCGCAGAGGAAATGAGCCGGCAGTTCTTTGACGGCTACGCAGCTGCGGGCCGGTTTGCTGATGAAAGCTTTTTCGTAAATGGCGTTGAAAGGGGCAAAGTCTTTCATGTCATAGAGGAAGCACGTCGTCTTGACGACTTTTGAGAAGTCCGAGCCGGCTGCTTCGAGGATAGCGGCAATATTTTTGACAGCCTGTTCCGTCTGGGCTTCAATACCTTCCTGGAGTTTGCCCGTCTGCGGATCGACACCAGCCGTCCCGGAAATATACAACATACCATTCGATACCATAGCCTGCGAATAAGGACCGATGGCTTTCGGTGCATTAGGGGAAACAATTACGTTCATGGAAATACCTCCTGTAAGATAGCTTTGTTTTGCTAATAAAATTTTATCATAACAATAATTAATTTTCAAGTTCTATTTGGATATTTATCTTATTCTACAAAAATCCCATTATTTCTATCATATTTCCCCAACATAATGTTATGAACGTGATATAAGAATTTGCTTAATCAAAAGAGCTAAAAAAAGATTACTAATAACAGGATATGTTAACTCATCATATCCTAAAATAGATTTAATCTTATTAATTCGATAAGCTACTGTATTTCGATGAATAAATAACTCATCAGCAATAGCCGTGGCTTTTCCACTATGTTTGAACCAGACTTGGAGAAAACGCAAAAAGTCTGATCCATGCTTTTTATCATATTCCTCTAGACCTCCTAACATTTTATTAACAAACTGCTCTAGCATTTCTGTATTATCCGTATTTTTTAATATTTTTAATAATGAAATGTTATTAAAAGAAATGAGGAAAGGTTGCGGATATGATAATTCAGAAGCTGTAATAATTGAAAGTTCAGCTTCATCATATGATTCAGCTAAATTTTTCCAAGAAACACAAGGCATTCCAATACCGCCTTTATAAGTCTCAACTCCCAGCTTGTTCAAACAATTTCTTATATTTTTTTCTTGAGTCTGTACTCCAAAAAAATTTTCTTGACGAAAAAGTAAAACTATTCGTCCATGCAATATTTCTTCTTCAAAAACAAAAAACGCAGTGGGTAACGTACGCAAAACGGATAAAATATTTTCTTTATTGGAAATATTTTCTGGCAAATCCAAAATACAGATACAAAAAGATTCGCCCGTTTTCAATTGTAATAAGTTGAGATGTTGTAAATCACGAGGATGTGTTCGATGTACAATTTGTTCCAGTAAATATGCTATATACGTATCTTTATATTGTTTAGAAACCAACTCTTTATAAATAGCCTTTTGTATGTCGCTCAAAACATATTTCCAAGGCAGATTTAATAAGGGGATATCTTTTCTATCACAAAAATTAACAATATATTGAGGTACACTATGGATATAAAATCCAGTATTCAACACAATTCCTGCAATATCCCTTTTAGCAATTAATTCAATCAGCTCCTCTAACTTTTTAGTGCTAGAAATAGCTACTCCAGTAATAAAAATCAACTCATGTTCCCGAATAAATCGTGCTGATTCTTTATCTTCAATCGTATGTATGTTAGAAATAAAACGATGGGCGCCCCGGTGTCCACTCAATAAAGTGGCTTTATTCGGAGTGATTGCTTTAATAACTGTATCCATAGTAAGCATGATACTCACCTCATTCCGGTAGTTAATAGTTGTATTTATTATATCATACATGCTATTTTTCCAAAAAACCTTAACTTTAATTTGTGCAAACGCACAAAAGGTCTTAGCTTAAAAAACATGGGAATTACCTAAAAATTACAGTACAATGACATCATCAGAACAACAAATATTGCACATCTACAAAGGAGGTATTTACTATGATTGGTACTAAAGTCATGTTACGAATTCGGATGGGATCTGCTGATGCTCATTATGCTGGTGAATTAGTCAATGGTTCGCATATTCTTGATATTTTCGGTGATGTTGGCACGGAATTATGCATTCGCAATGATGGCGATGAAAGTTTGTTCGCTGGATATTCTAGCGTTGAATTTTTAGCACCAGTCTATGCAGGTGATTTCATCGAATATGTCGGCTGGATTGAAGAACGGGGTAAATCCTCACGGACTTGCAAGTTTGAAGCATACAAAGTAATTGAATTAGCAAGAGATGAAAACCTTGCCTTATCCGCTGCGAATGTTTTAAATCCCCCAGTTTTAGTTGGTCGAGCAACAGGTACGCTGGTTGTCAAAAAGAGTGAACAACGCGGCCCGCAGGATCCGGCTTTCAAATAATCTTATCTTCAAAGACAGCATTTCAACAAAAAGACAGTATCCTATGATGCTGTCTTTTTGTTTTTAGTAAATTCCACAAATTTGTGAAAAAACACAACAGTTATTAAGCAGAATAACATAGTATTTATACGCTGTATTATTTATAATAACACTATAGAAGTAGAAATCGAATTGTTATATTTAATTGTATATCTCGCCTTTTATGCATAGACGGCCGTATGCATTTTATCATCACATATCTATCAGAAAGGAGAGAGTATTTATGGGCCTATGTATCCTTGGTATCACAACTGGCATCTTGTGTGGAATATGGGCTGAAGTAGCTACAACATTCCAGTTGCTTTCATGGGCTGGTTTTGCAGGATGCACGACCTATTTTGCGTTCAATGAACATGGAATAAAAGGCGTAAAAATGAGTATCTTATGTAATATGTCTGGGATTATCAGTGGGATGATTTTAATCTACATCAGTAGTGCCTCAACCTTTACTTGGTCTGGAGGTGTTTGGTGCGGGATTATCACCTTGGGAATGTGCCTATTAGGTTACTTAAAGCAAACATCTTTTATTCCAGGTATTTTTATGGGGTGCTTTTCAACATTCGCAGCCAATGGCGATTGGCAGGTATTAGCAATATCAATGATCTGCGGAGCTGTTCTCGGTTATTTATGCGACTATACAGGGACAAAAGGTTACGAAATTTTAGTCCAAAAAGGAATACTAAATGCACCTCCCTGTAACGAAGAAACCACCTAGTGATACAAGTGTTACGAGACATTGGAAAGGGGGAAATATATTATGCGTTCTATTATCAAAGGCGGCACCATCGTAACGTCTCATAGTAAATTTCAAGCGGATATTCTAATTGATAATGAAAAAATTGAAAGTATCGGGAAAAATTTAGTCAATAATGATGCAAAAATCATTGACGCTGAAGGAAAGTATGTTCTTCCCGGCGCTATTGATGCTCATACACATTTAGAATTTCCTTTCAATGGCACCACTTCTGCTGACAGCTATTTCACCGGAACCCGCGCTGGCGCATGTGGTGGAGTTACAACAGTATTCGACTTCGTAACTCAACGAAAAGGACAAGGAATCCGTGAAGCAGTCAAACCTCGTCACGATTTATGTGCTCCACAAGCTTGTATCGATTATTCGTTCCATGTCGCTTTGACAGACTTAACAGATGAAGTACTAAATGAATTTTCAGCAGCAGCCGCTGAAGGTTTACCAAGCTACAAACTTTTTATGGTTTACAAGAAAGATGGCTTGATGATGGACGATGCTGCTATCTATAAAGCATTAGAACGTTCAAAAGAAACGGGTACACTCATTGCAGTTCACGCAGAAAATCCAGATGTTATCGATTTAAACATCGAGCGTTTCAAAAAAAGCGGAAAATTGTCCCCTTGGTATCACTATCTCAGCCGCCCCGAGGCAGTAGAAGCAGAAGCTGATATTCGAGCAATCCATTGGGCTAAAACATTAAAGGCCCCATTATATATTGTACACTTGGCCAATAATATTGGTATGAAAGCAGTTCAGGATGCTCGCGCCGAAGGTTATGAAATTTATGCAGAAACTTGTCCGCAGTACTTGCATTTTACTTGTGATGTATATAAACGTCCAGATGGAAGAAACTTCGTTTGCTCTCCTCCAATGAAAGGTCAAGAAAGCCAAGATGCATTATGGCAAGGGATAAAAGATGGGTTCATTGATGTCATAGCTACCGATCATTGCCCCTTCCGCCAGGAACAAAAAGATTGGGGCAAAGATGACTTCACTAAGATACCAAACGGCTGCATGGGAATCGAAACACTTTATCCTTACATGTTAAGCCAAGCCCGCGCCGGAAGAATATCTTTTGAAAAAGCAGTAGAATTATGCGCTGAAAATCCTGCACGTATCTTTGGCTGCCAAAATAAGGGCGCTTTAGAACCAGGTAAAGATGCAGATATCGTCTTATATGACCCCGATATCGAGGATATCATCACTCAAACTAATATGCATTCTGACTGCGATTATACAATTTGGGAAGGCATGCCTATTCATGGCAAAATTATCGCAACCTATTCGCGAGGAAAACAAGTATATGCCAACGGAACTTTTACTGGTGAAGCTGGCTGGGGAAAATTCGTACCGTGTTATAGATAAAAATCAAAAAGGAGTTGATTTATTATGAGTGAATGGAAAGAACAATCAAAAATGGTTATTCGCAATTTAAGAGAATTAGCTGCATTGACTTCAGATGAAAGTGGGGCTCATCGTGTCGCCTGGACGCCAGTATGGGATAAGGCCCTTGAATGGTTTAAAGAAAAAATGGAAAAAGAAGGCGCTGAAATCACCGTCGATTCTGCTTATAATATTTTTGCCAAAATTCCCGGGGAAACAGATGAAGCAGTATGCTTTGGAAGCCATTTAGATTGTGTCCCTAACGGCGGATGGCTCGATGGCGCTTTAGGTGTAGTTGCTGCTATGGGAGTTTTGCACCGTTATGGATTAAATGGTAAAAAGCCTAAGAAAACAATTTATGTCGTCAATTGGGCTGATGAAGAAGGCGCTCGTTTTGGTCGCAGCTGCATCGGATCCTCCGCTGTCAGTGGAGCTCTGGATGTAGAAGAAGCATCTCGTCTGACAGATATTGATGGTATTTCGTTAAGCGAAGCATTACAACGCTACCATTTAGATATTCATGACTTCCCAAAAGCAAAAAAAGAATTTCAAGATAAAAAAATCAAAGCCTATTTAGAACTTTATATTGAACAAGCACCTATTCTTGAAAGCCAAAATAAATCGGTAGCTTGTGTCTACGGCATTACTGGATGCGAACGGCAATATATCACATTTACAGGCCAGCGTGCCCATTCTGGATGTCCGATTCCTATGCGTCACGATGCATTTTTAGCAGCAGCTCAGGCAGCACTTTCCTTCCGAGACATTGGAATCTCACATTCAAGCGATGGAAAATACGCCTATTGTACAGTAGGCAAAGTGGACGTAGATCCAGGGGTCGTAACTATTTTCCCTGGAACATGTAAAATCTCTCTTGATCAACGTCACATTGATACAGATGTATTAAAAGCAATTTACGATGAAGCCCATGATGCTTGCATCAAGGCAGCTCAAGATAATCGAGTAAATGTCGAATTTGAACCAGTATGGAGTATTCCTCCTACGATTTTTGACAAACATCTGGCAGAATTGTGCAAAGAAGCAGTAAAAGAAGAAACAGGTGAAGCAACGGCCATGTATTCTGGTCCGCTTCATGATGCTGCAGAAATGGCAAAAATTTTACCATCGATTATGATGTTCGTAAAATCAACAGCAGGTTTATCTCACTGCAAAGAAGAAGATACACCAGATTCCGATTTAGAAACAGGAATCTCCGCGTTCCTTCGCTTAGCAGATAAAGTAATCCAAGAATAATTTAGTCATATAAGAGGGGGGGCATGGCAAAAGGATGACAAATGCCATGCTCCTATTTCCTAGATGGGATGTGAATAAAATGAAAAAAGCACTTGAAGGATTGCGAGTCATTGATTTAACCCATGCCTACAATGGCCCTTTTTGTACTACACTATTAGCCGATAACGGTGCAGACGTAATAAAGATAGAACCTTTAAGTGGAGACCAATGTCGGCAATGGGGACCTATGGACGATAAAAGTGGCGAAAGCGGATTTTATGCCTTTTTAAATCGAAATAAAAAAGGCATCACACTAAACTTAAAAGATAAACGAGGTCTCAAAATTTTTTATGATTTAGTACAAGATGCAGATATAGTCGTACAAAATTATCGCGCAGGTGTAGCCGAAAAGCTGAAAGTCGATTATGAACATATCCGTAAAATCAACCCAGCTATTATTTATGCCGCGGGCTCTGGCTTTGGTCAAGATAGCCCATTAGCTCAACGTCCATGCTATGATATAGTAGCACAGTCTATGGGAGGCATGGTCAATTTAACCGGTTTTCCAGATTCTGTGCCTACTAAAGTAGGCCCTTCCATTGCAGACAATGTGACGGGAATCTATCTGTGTGTTGGTATTCTCATGGCTTTATATAATCGCGAAAAAACAGGTCACGGACAAATGGTAGACGTAGCTATGGTTGATACAATTTTTTCGTTATTGGAAAATGCTATCGTAAAAACAACAATGCATGGGGAAATACCTCAGCGTCAAGGAAATATCGACCCTTCAATTGCTCCATTTGACATCTATTCCTGTAAAGACGGTTATATTGCTTTAGGGGTAGGAAACGACAAACTCTTCCGAATTTTTTGTAAAACAATTGGTCACGAAGAATTGTTAGAAAATCCACACTATCGAACCAATGACCTGCGTTGCCAGTATTATAAAGATGGCTTGCAACAATTGATCCAGAATTGGACAAAAGACAAAACAAAAAAAGAACTAGAAGAGCTATTTGCCACAGTAGGCATACCTTGCGGCCCTGTATTAGATATGAAAGAAGCTATTGAACAGCCACAAATTCAAGCTCGGCAAATGATGATACATATCAATCATCCTACAATCGGCCCCATGTACATTCAAGGATGTCCCATTAAATTGTCCGAAACTCCGGGTAGTGTCGATACGCCAGCACCGCTCTTAGGACAACATACTCAAGAAGTATTGGGCTTAACCGATGATGAATATAAAATGTTACAGAAAGAAGGTGTCGTCCTATGAGAAAGACGGCGGTACTCAGCTATAAGATGACGCAAGCCGATTTAGCCCGTCCCGATGGAACTATTCCAATCGGTCGCCAATTCGACTTTATTGGAGATGTTGAAACTGAATTAATGATTCTGCACGATGGAGATGAATCATTGTGTTTAGGCTATCGTGACGTTCATTTTTTTGAAGAAGTATATGTTGGCGATGAAATGGATTTTAAAGCTACCTTGATTAAAGTCGGAAATACATCCCGTACTTGTAAAATCCAATCATTTAAAGTCGCCACACAAAAAAGCCGCCTCGGCGATAAATCTGCGGCCCCTTGGGAAATGGAATATTTTGCAGAACCTCATTTAGTTGCAGAAGGTATCGTTACATTAGTTGTGAAAAAAGAATTGCAACGAGGAATCCAGCCGGATGGCATTGTTAAAAATCCCTGGATTGAAATAAAGTGAGGTGAACAGCATGAAAATCGAAAAAAACGAAACTGTAACAATGCGTTATCGTTTATCAGACAGAGACGTCTTTTATGGCGGTGGAGTTGTAAACGGAGCTCGAGGAATCACTTTACTAGAAGATGTAAGTCAACGTTTATTAAGCAAAGTAGCCGGGGACTCTGGAATTTGTCGTGGAGTACATCATATTCGTTTATACGAACCATTACATGCTGGTGATTACTTAGAAAATAAAGCCCGTATCTATGATATCCAAGACAATAAAATCTTCATTCAAAGTCGCATTTTTAAAATTGCCGCACTTCCCGAAACGCCAGAATTCCCAAGTTCTATTGATATATTAGAAAATCCTATTTTATGTACAGAAGCGATGTTTATCTTTACCTTACACAATAAAAATACAGACTAAATGACAGCCCCACCATCTGAAATGTGAAATGCTCCCATTTAGATAAACAAATGAAATGCTTGTTTATCTGTATGGGAGCATTTTCAAAAAACTCATAAAAGCTATCTACAACTCAATTATGCACTGTAATAATCATCGATGACTTCACACCCTTTTGCCTCCAAAGCTTTATCAACCCAGGTTTTATCCCGTCGTCCATTGGCAATTTGCTCTAAACTATCAACTTCAATCTTATGTTTCTTCCACGCTTTAGCTGCAATTTCTTCGGCATGTTTAGGCGGAACAATAACGACCCCATCAGCATCCCCAATGACGATATCACCAGGATTAACGACAACACCGCCACAGGAAATAGGAACATTAATTTCACCAGGTCCATCTTTAAAAGGACCTTTGGGCATAACCCCCCGTGCATAAACGGGCATATTCAATTTTTCCAAATCAGCTTTATCTCGAACGGCACCATCGATAATGACACCAGCAATTCCTAAAGATTGACATTCTGTCATCATAATATCACCACAAAATGCATTCGAGACATCCCCATCACCGTCTACAATAATGACATCACCTGGCTGTGCCATAGCGATAGCTTTATGTAACAACAGATTATCTCCAATCCGCGCCCGAACCGTGAATGCTGTCCCCAGTAAAGGTTTATTATTAAATGACTTAATGCTGGAATCGACACAAAAGAACCGGCTCATAGCATCTGCAACATTCGCTGCAGGAAGGCCTTTGAACAATTCTACTACCTTTTTTTCTGGACGGTGAATTTTAGTGAAAATACGAAAACCTACACACATAATAAATTCCTCCTATAATTATGATAATATAATCTTAAATCAATTTAAACGAATCGGTTCAATTTTTTGGATAACAAATAAGATAATGACAGCCGCCAATACAATCAGACCACCAGCTACTAACAAGGCCATTTGGAAAGAACCTGTCATTTCAACGATGATGCCCGTCAACGTCGGAGCCAGTACGCCGGCAATGGCTCCAACGGTATTCATAGCTCCAGTGACAGTGGCTGCCATCCCAAAAGGAGCAATTTCACTAGCCATGGTCTGCATCATGCCGCCAATAGTAGAGGCAGCGGCAATATTAACAGTCAAAATCAGAATAGCAATCATAGGGTCATCAACAAAAGCTACGGCAATAATAGTCGCTGATAAAGCCTGTGCTACGACAAGTACCCCTTTACGAGCCAGGGTTTTGCTAAAGCCGCGACGAATGATGAAGTCTGATACAAAGCCAGTCAACGGCTGTGTAATAAAGGCTACGACAAAAGGAAGGGATGCATAAAATCCCATCTCCAAGATGGAGAAGCCTCGTTCCATGACCAAATACGAAGGTATCCAAGTCAGAAACATGAAATAGAGATAGTTAGCCCCGAACTTGGCAACAAATAAACCCAGGATATTGCGATTAGTTAATAATTTCAACCAAGGCACAATCTGCTTTTCCAGCTCAATTTCTGCATCTACACTTTTAGCAAAGACACGCCCTTTCTGTTCATCGTACCAAAAGAACCAGAACATGCAGAACAATAAACTGCCGACCCCGGTAATAATGAAGGCCAAGCGCCAGTTGAACTGAGCAATCAAAAAGCCAATTACAACAGGTGTCAGTGCATATCCTAAACGCGCCCCAGCCAAATAGCAGCCCGTCGCTGTAGCTCTTTCGCGCCCAGGGAACTGTTCCGCCGCAATTTTAGCCATCGTCGGGAAAACACCAGCTTCGCCAACACCAACGCCCATCCTAGCCGCCATCAGTCCGAGAATATTGCTCATACATCCAGTCAAGGCTGATGCAATAGACCAAATAGCCGCAGCCCCTGCCAACACCTTTTTGGCTCCGAACCGGTCTGCCAAACGACCAGCAGGAATATTGCATAACGTGTACGTCCAAAAAAATGCAGAGAGCAACAATCCCATTTGACTGGGTGCAATCCCTAATTCTTCCATCATTATAGGCGCTGCTACGCTCACACTGCTGCGATCCAGTCCCATAATAACCATACAAACGAATAGCACCATAATCAATTTGATGCGATATATTTTTATCTTAAGTGCTTCCTGTGCCATGATGAACTCCTCTCCAGGACAATTCCATCATCCTGCAGGAATTCTCCTTGGTGTATTAAACAGCTTATTTTCGTTCCGCTTCGTAGATATAGTCAGGAGCACAGTATACGATTTGGCCCTCTTTAATAGTCATTTCCGGTTTTAATTGTTTGGTGCCAACAAAGGTTTCACCTTTCCAATCTAAGTAAGTCTGATGTAAATCCATCCAATTGAAGATAGCAATATCTGCCCGCGCACCTTCCGACAGACATCCAATGATGCCTTCCATTTTCATAAGTTTAGCAGGACGGGCAGTCGCCATATCAACGACTTGTGCCATCGGTATGCCCATACAAATATATCGGGACATCAGATTCGGAAGAGAAAAAATGGAACGTCGGTACATACTTCCCAAAACTAAGTCTGTGCTGCACAGATCCGCAATGAATCCTTGTTCCATCGCTTTCCTCATAACCGTAAAATCACCATGTTTACGCCCTTCTGCCGTATCAAAAATGATACCTCTCTGCCTTGCTTCCAAGACACAATCATATAATTTCCCATGTTCATCGAGAATCGTATTCTTCGCGCCCTGATAGACGTGTTCAAAAATATCACCAGGCCGTAATACATCCAATACCTCTTTCGTGGGTACCGGGATATTCGTGCAGTGTACTTCTACAGGGCAACCAATTTTCTCAGCAATGCGCACAGTCTCTTTTAACGGTTCAATGCCTAACCCTTGTGCCAATTCTTCACTCTGCCGTATTTTCAGTCCAAGAATATTATCTTCATTTTCATGGTAAATCCGATCCATTTTTTCAGGATTGAAATATTTTGGATTAATATTTTCATGATAACTCGTCGTAACAAGGCCAGCAGAGCACACCTGCAAGAAACTTTTAATCGTCACCTTGCTGCGAGCTATAATCGTCTTACGAAACAAATTATAATTAGCTACACCACATGAAGCATCCACCGCAGCAGTTACCCCTGTCGGCAAGTAGGCCAAATCCGGATAAATACCAATTTCAGTGCCTTCTGCAAACAGGTGTGCATGCGAATCGATGAGGCCTGGGAAAACATAGCGTCCTTGTGCATCGATAACGTGTTTGGCTTCTTCCCCTTTTTCATACTGAGTGATTTTCCCATTGTAGACAGCAATATCCTTGATGCCATCGACCCCATTTACAGGGTCGATGACATGACCATTGAGAATCAAATAATCTAACATAGCTTCTTCTCCTTTCTTACCACAAACCGACGAGCTTCCAGTACGGAATACCTACCCCAAAAAGAATAACCAAAGACATCGCAACCATTGTCGTTCCGACACGCCAGAAATCTTTTTGCGGTACATAGCCGGATGCAAAGGTGATGAGACCTGCCCCATTGCCGTAATGAGTCAACAAGGCGCCCAAAGGCGAGCAAAAAGCTAAGAGAAGACCAACGACCATCGGATTGGCTTGCGTCCCCAAAGCCAGAATAAACAGGACCGGATAAAAAGAGGCAACAAAAGCACTGTTCGATACAAAGAAGTAACGCACAGCCAGGCTAACAAAAACGAGTACAGCCGTAACTGTCATGCCACTGTATACAGACAAATCGACAACATTGCCGATATAATCAGCCAGCCAGGTATAGAATCCTGCCGAAGAGAGCGCTGCTGCAATTCCATAAAAAGCACCATACCAGACAAAAATATTCCAAGCCCCTTTAGCTGCAATGACATCATTCCAGTCCAGGACATTCGTAATAAGGACGAGAGCTAAGAATACGAAGCCAACATACTGCATCTTCAAATTGACAAAAGGAATCAACGGTCCAAACATCCATCCGAGAATAGCCAAGATAAACAGGCCAAGTAATCGTTTTTCAGCTGAAGACATAGGGCCTAATTCTTCTAATCCCTTCATGGCTAAAGGTTTGACTTCAGACAAGGATTTCATTTCAGGCGGGTAAATTTTATAAATCACTAAGGGCGCTAAAAGAAGGATAAGGCCTACTGGTACAGCAGAGGCTAAAACCCATAAGCCCCAAGTAAGGTGGATATCAAGCATTTCACTCATAAGCGATACGGTAATAGCATTCGTAGCCATTCCCGTAAGAAATAACGCAGACGTTGTCTGAGAGCTAGTATACATCAATACTTCAAGGAATGCGCCTAATTTCCGCGGTGCCTTCTCGGCAGTCGAACCGATGCCTTGGGCAATATTCTGGAAAATAGGGTAAATAATACTCGTACGGGATGAGTTAGAACCCGTAGCCGGACTGAGGATCAAATCCGTAATAACCATAATATAGCCAAGCCCCAGCGTTGTATTACCAGCACGAATCAATAAATTATAAGCAATCCGTTTTCCCAATCCAGTCTTGATGAATGCCGTGCAGACAATCGTTACCATGGCAATAAACCAAGCCATATCATTACCGTATCCATGAAGCAGGATAGAACTCTTGATGAACATAGAAGCAATACCGACAATAATCAGCGTAACAACGGGTTCCGAGAAGGGCCGAAGGACCAATCCCATCAATAATCCGAGGTATAAGGCAACAATATGCCATGTTTCCGCTTCCAATCCTGTAGGAATCGGACTATTCCAAATTCCTAAGATGACGGCAGCAATAGCTGCCATTTTTATCAATCGCGTTTTATCCATAATCAGTACCTCTCTTTAGAAATCGAACATGCCAACAGGCATTTTTTCAGGCACACGGATATCTGTATAGGTCGGAGCTGTTGTATAATCGATATCCCGAATAGGCCAGGTCGGTTTCTTACCTTCGTAAACTTCTTCAATGCCCATAGCCGAAAAATAAGAAGCTCGGTGAGCCGCCTCTACGGAGTTCCCTCCAATATGAGGATAAATAATGACATTATCCAGCGTCAGAAGAGGATTCTTAGGATCAACAGGTTCATGGGCAATCGCATCGAGTCCCGCCCCTGCGATGATGCCATCTTTGCAAGCCTGATACAAGTCCTGTTCATTGACACAGACACCGCGGGCTGTATTAATCAAAAATGCCGATGTCTTCATCATGGCCAGCGTATCTTTATTAATCATTTGACGGGTAATAGGTGTATTCGGCGTATGAACCGATACATAATCACTTTCTTTAAAAATGCGATCCAAATCACGAACGACTTCTACGCCTTCCGGGAAATCAGCGGCTCGTTTATACGGATCATAAGCAAGGACGTTCATTTCTAATCCCAGCGCACGTTTAGCCACACGGCTGCCAATATTTCCGCACCCGATAATGCCAACAGTTTTTCCATTCAATGTCGTTTTGTGAATCTTCAATTTTGCCTTATAATAGTCCTGAACCCAGGTCTTGCGGAGTTTCAAAACATTACGACTACATTCAAGCATAAGCATGATAGCTGTTTCAGCAACAGATGTACTATTAGCCACTGGGGCATACAACGTCTGGACGCCGTTATCATGACAAGCTTTGACATCGAGAGCATCAAATCCAGCGCCATGACGAGCAATGACTTTCAAGTTCGGATTCGCTTCAATGACTTCACGCGTAATCGGTGTAATTCGTACAATCATAGCATCTGGCTGATACTCTTTCATATCTGCCAAAACGTCTTCCGTTTCAAAACCACGGCCACGAATCAGTGTATGACCAGCATCTTTCAATAACTGTGCTCCTTCTTCCATGATTTCCTGAGGTAATAAAATTTTCCATGCCATAATGACTCTCTCCTTTGATATAATAATTAAATGTAATATACTACATGTCGTTTCTGCTTACATCTAGATTATATCCCGCAATGTTCCACAAGTAAAACTATGTATTTTATATATTTTCACAAAATATTTTTGTTAAAGGAGTGATAGAATGAACATCGAGAGTTTATATTATTTTTCTGAACTCGCAAAAGACCTGCATATAACCCGCACTGCTGAAAGAATTCATATTTCACAACAAACATTAAGCAATCATATTATGCGGTTAGAAGAATACTATGGGGTAAAATTGCTCAACCGGCATCCTAAACTATCCTTAACATATGCCGGTGAATTCGTACTACGGTATGCCCAGCAATTGATTAGAAACAATGAAAACCTACAAGATATCCTAGCCGATATAAAACACGCTAAACGTGGATTGATTGCATTTGGAGCCAGTACATTGCGTATGAATTCTTGTCTCCCTTATATCCTTCCTATATTTACAGAAAAATATCCATTGGTTGAAGTAGATTTAACCGAAGCTACGACTGAAGTCTTAGAAAAAATTATTTTAGCAGGAGATTTAGATTTAGCCATTTCACTATCGCAGAAAAATAATCCAAACCTTATCAATCAACACATGATGCGAGATCAAGTATATCTTTGCATCACTGACAGCCTTTTGAAAAAAACATTCCATCAGGAAAGTGAAAAGATAAAAAAGAAATCGCTTCAAGGCGCAAACCTGATAGATTTTGCTCAACTATCTTTTTGTATATTAAAAAATCATCTAGGGCAAACGATTCAAAATTGTTTCAGAGATGCCGGATTCATCCCCAAAAAATATATGACCAGCCAGTATATACAAATTGCTACTGCTATTGGGTCAAAGGGCGTCGCGGCTTTCTTTGCCACACGAACGAGTCTTATTAACCAAAAGGATAATTTCATTGAACCGGTAAATGCATTTCCCTTAATTGGTAAGGATGGCCCCATTATTCAAGATGTTCAGTTAATACAGCATAAAGATCGATATTTAACTAAACCCTGTCTTTATTTCAAAGAACTTTTATTGCAATATGGAGAAGAAATCGAATCTCTCGACATCGAAGAATTAACCAAATAAACTAAATATCTGCCCTTCCCGAATATTGACATATGTCATCTATAAATCTATAATAAAAGGCGTAAAGGAGGGGGTACTATGCCGAGACCACCGCGGTGCCGACGGGTCTGTTCGTTGCCTGTTTCGGCGGCTTTCGAGCCTATAGATGGCGCACAGTCAGACGATGTGATTGTCATGGGCATTGACGAATACGAAGTCATCCGCCTCATCGACTGGGTCGGATTGACGCAGGAACAGTGTGCCGCTCAGATCAATGTGGCGCGCACGACGGTAACCGGTATTTACGATTCGGCCCGACACAAGTTGGCCGACGCCCTCATCCATGGCAAACGCCTCGTCATCGAAGGCGGCCATATCCAAGTTTGTGAACGTTCCGGCACGTGTTGTCATACCTGCTGCCGCGCCGGAAAAAATAACACAAAGGAGAATGATCCCAATGAGTGAAAATTGCACACACGACTGTTCCAGCTGCGGCAGCTCCTGCGCTGAACGCACACAGCCCCAGAGCCTGCAGGCTGCTCCTCATGCCGGCTCGCACATCAAGCATGTCATCGCTGTCGTCAGCGGCAAAGGCGGCGTCGGTAAATCCCTGGTAACGTCCCTCATGGCTGTTGAAATGCAGCGCCGCGGCTTCAAGACGGCTATCCTCGATGCCGATATCACGGGCCCGTCGATTCCGAAAGTCTTCGGCCTGACCGACCACGCTACGGGCGATGAAAACGGTATCTATCCGGTAACGACCAAGACGGGCATCAAGGTCATGTCCATGAACCTCCTGCTCGAAGACGCAGCGGCTCCTGTCGTATGGCGCGGCCCGGTCATTTCCGGCGCAGTAAAGCAGTTCTGGACCGATGTCATCTGGGGCGATATCGACTACATGTTCGTCGACATGCCGCCGGGAACGGGCGACGTCCCGCTGACGGTCTTCCAGTCCCTGCCCATGGACGGCATCCTGGTCGTCACATCGCCGCAGGAACTCGTTTCCATGATCGTCGAAAAAGCACTGAACATGTCGGAAATGATGCACGTCCCAGTCCTGGGCCTCATCGAAAACATGAGCTATTTTGAATGTCCTCATTGTCATGAAAAACTGTCCATCTTCGGCAAGAGCCACGTCGAAGAATCGGCACAGAAATATGATATCCCCCATACGGCCAAACTGCCGATCGACCCGGAATTCGCAGCCCACTGCGATAAAGGCGATATCGAAGGCTATGAAGCCAGCTATATGGCAGATACCGCTTCCTTCCTGGAAGGCGTGTTAGGGAAATAATAAAAAGGGCTTGTCGCACGTGCGACAAGCCCTTTTCTCTACGACAATCGATTGCCACCTTATTTATTTTTTCCGCCGAGATAAGCTTCAGTAACTTGCGGATTAGCAGCTATTTCAGCAGCATCGCCATGGAGTACGATTTTCCCTGTTTCCATGACATATGCATAGTCGGCAATCTGCAAGGCTTTTTTAGCGTTTTGTTCAACCAGAAGGATGGTGGTCCCATTACGGTTGATATCTTTGATGACATCAAAGATTTCTTGAACGACAATCGGTGCCAGCCCCATAGAAGGTTCATCCAACAGGAGCAATTTCGGACGGGCCATAACGGCACGACCAATGGCCAGCATCTGTTGTTCCCCGCCGGACAGGGTACCGCCAAATTGTTTTTTCCGTTCTTCCAGTCTGGGGAAACGAGCATAGACTTTCTTCAAATCGTCGGCAATGCCCGCCTTATCTTTCCGCTGGTATGCACCGAGATATAGGTTTTCTTCGACGCTCATGTTCTGCAGGATCTGGCGCCCTTCCGGAACCAGTGAAATCCCTTGGTGAACGATATCATAGGGTTTCGATTCTTTCAGCGGAACTCCTTGGAAGAGGACTTCCCCTTCCCGTGCCTTGATGAGACCCATGATGGTCCGCATCGTCGTCGATTTACCGGCCCCATTCGCTCCGATGAGAGAAACGATTTTCCCTTCCGGGACGGCCAGGCTGATGCCTTTCAAGGCCATAATATTGCCATAGCCGGCTACGATATTTTTCAATTCAAGCAGCATCAGCTTTCATCTTCCTTTCCCAGGTAGGCTTCAATGACGGCAGGGTTATTCTGAATTTCCGACGGCGTACCTTCGGCTAATTTCTGTCCAAAGTTGACGACGACCAACCGGTCACATAAATCCATCATCAAGTTCATATTATGTTCGATCAGGATGATGCTAATGTGATAGGTATCGCGTAAACCGCGGATCAATGTCCCCAGCGCCGCCGTTTCACTGTCGTTCATCCCAGCAGCCGGTTCATCGAGGAGCAGCAGCTTGGGATTGGTCGACATAGCTCGGGCAATTTCCAGCTTCCGCTGTTTCCCATAAGGAAGACTCGAAGCGATACACTGAGCATCGTCAGCCAAACCGACGAATTTCAAAAATTCCATGGACCGTTCGCGAGCGGCCTTTTCTTCTGCTTTTTGGGCTTTCGTATGGAAGACGCTGGCCCAAAGCCCGGAATGGAGCTGTGTATGACAACCGACGAGGCAGTTCTCCAAGACCGTCATCTGCGGGAACAGGCGAATGTTTTGGAATGTCCGGGCAATGCCGAGTGCCGTAATTTCATGAGGCTTCTTACCTTCAATGGACTGACCGTTAAACAGGATATCGCCTTCACTGACTTGATAGACGCCAGTGATGAGGTTAAAAAGCGTGGTCTTGCCAGCCCCGTTCGGCCCGATAATCCCAAAAATCTGACCTTCGTCGACATGGAAAGAAATGTCTGACGACGCCGTGACGCCGCCAAATCGCTTGATGATGTGCTGTAATTCCAAAAGCATCAACGGTCGCCTCCTTTTTTACGGCTCAGCCGTTTCATGACATCATACGATAAAATGCCATCGGGACGGAATGCCATCAAAGCGACCAGCATGATACCATAAATCATATCGCGGTATTCGGCCAAATCGCGCAGCAGTTCCGGAAGTACCGTCAGGATGATAGCCCCCAGTGGAGACCCCCACATGACATTGCTGCCGCCAAAGACGCAATATAAGAGCGCATCGACGACCTTATGCCAGGAAAAGTCAGTCGGGCTGATGAAATTGGCTGTGTGGGCAAAGAGCGCACCCGCCAGGCCGGCAAAAAAGGCACTGAAAAGAAAAGACATCATTTTATAATATACACTGGAAATACCCGATAATTCTGCAGCGTGTTCATCGGCTTTGATAGCGGCGAATGCGCGGCCGATACGGGACTGTTCCAGACAGTGCCAGAAGATGAGGATGGCAATGACGATGACGATGAGGACGATGCACATGAAGAGCTGTCCGCCCGTCTGCGAATCGATATCCATAGCATCGAGCAAGTCACTGGCTAAATCGCCGAGGGTATTGGCCATCGAAGGAATCCCAGACAGGCCCAAGGCCCCGTTGGTAATCTTCAGGTTCAAGGCAAATACGCGGACGACTTCGCCAAACCCCAAAGTAGCAATAGCCAAGTACATCCCGTGCAGCCGCGTCGTCGGAATCCCGATGACGAGCGCAACCAGCGTCGACATGATGCCGCCGAGGATGATAGCCAGTGGCATAGGCAGGCCGGCCTGCATGGTCAAAATGGCCGATGTATAGGCGCCGACACTCATGAAACCGGCATTCCCTAAGGACATCTGGCCCGTACATAACGTCATATAAACGGACAGCGCCAGGATGATATTGATACAGGAAAAAACGATGATTTGCAGGACATACCCATTCAGTATTTCATCCATTACGGTCTGCCCCCTTTCCCGGCCTTGGAGAAGAGTCCTTCAGGACGGAAGAATAAAATCAGGATAATAATGCCAAAAGCAACGGCATCACGATAAGACGAAGCACCATAGGCTACGCTGAAGACTTCGGCAATCCCCAGGATAAAGCCGCCGAACATGGCCCCGCGGATATTGCCTAAGCCCCCCATGATGAGGACTGCCAGGCCTTTGAAGCCCATCGTCATGCCCATCGTCGGTTCAATTGCATTGAAGGAAAGGCCGACGAGTACGCCAGCAGCGGCGCCGAGGGACGAAGCCAGCATGACCGTAAAGGTAATGATACGGCTCGTATTGATTCCCAGCAGGCTGGCTGTTTCAATATTTTCCGATGTAGCTTGAACGGCTTTCCCGACTTTCGTTTTATTCAATAATAAGGTCAAGAGAATCATCAAGACGACAGCCGTCCCAAAGCCGACAATCTGAATCATGGAAACCTTGAACAACCCAGCATCCATAAGCGCCCCATCAAACTGCGGCGGAAAGGACTGGGTCTGGGGCCCCCAAATCTTGAGGGCCAGACTTTCCAGAAAAATAGAAACACCGATCGTACTGATGAGCGGAGCCAAATGCGTAACCTTACGGCGGCGCAAGGGGCGTAAAGCCAGGTATTCCAGAAGGAACCCTAAGATGGCCCCGCCAATCATGGCGCCGATGAGCGCGGTGAAGATGTTGGCACCGGCTTCGGTAACTAAAATCAAGCCGATGAAGGCACCAAACATAAAGATTTCACCGTGGGCCATATTGATAATATTCAGTACACCAAAGACCAGGGTATAGCCAATGGCGATGACAGCATAGGCACTGCCTAAATTTAAACCATTTATGAGCTGCTGAAAGAACACGATGCATAACCCCTATCTATGAAAACCAGGAAACGTTACTGTAACGGCGTCCATTTACCATCTTTAATGACCAAAACATCGAGGTCCATAGAAGGATCGCGGTGGTCATCAAAGGAGAACTTACCGGTAGCGCCTTCAAAGTTCTTAATCTGTGCCAATGTATCGCGGAATTTCTTACGATTCGTCGTCGTCCCCGATTTTTCTACAGCTTCATGGATGATATACATGGCATCATAAGCCTGTGCCGAGAACTGGTCCGGTTCATGACCATATTTAGCGACAAAAGCCTGACGGAAATGCTGGGCTTTATCGCTCTGGCGTTCCGGATTCCACGGCGTAGCGACCATCGTGCCATCTGCAGCGGCACCGGCCTGTTTGATGTATTCCGGGCTATTGAAACCATTGTTGCCGATGATCGGCTGATTCATTCCCATTTCACGGGCTTTCTTAGCAATCAGGGCACCTTCCTGATACAGGCCGGCAACGGCGATGACATCCGGATTAGCAGCCTGGATTTTCGTCAACTGTGCGGAGAAATCTGTATCCTTATCGGCAAAGGTTTCCGTATCAACGACTTCGATGCCTGCATCGGCAAAGACTTGCTGATAAATCTGGCTTTCACCGACCATCTGGTCATTATTATTAGAATATAAAAGAGCTACTTTCTTGAAACCTAATTTCTGCTGTGCTTTTTTAACGGTCTGAGGAATAGCCAATTTACCAGGAATAGCATTACGGAAAATATAGTCACCGATATTGGTAACGTCCGGGCCAGTACCGCCTGTCGTGAAACAGACGACTTTATCCTGCTGGGCAATCGGACCAGCAGCCATGATTTCACCCGTTGTCATTGGGCCTTCAATGGCTAATACTTTATCTTGTTCAATCGCTTTTTTCGTCGCATTGATAGCTTCGGTTTTATCCAGTTTCGTATCATATGTCTTCAAATCAATCTTGACCTTGGTATTCGGGTCTTTATTGATTTCTTCAACGGCCAGATCCACGCCTTCTTTCATAGCCTGGCCATAAGCAGCGCCTGGGCCGGTATAAGCTGTAATAAATCCAATTTTAGCCGATTTCCCATCGCTTCCGCCGTCTTTCGTACCACCGCAGCCTGCGAAGGAAGCGACGGCCATGACAGCCAGTCCGGCGATAACAAAACGTTTTAACCATGTGTGTTTCATTATTTACCACTCTCCATTCCCAATACATACCCATATAGCCAACCAGATAATTTCACACCTTTATAAAAGGTATGAAACTAGTTAGCTTTTCTCTTGCATGCCCATATTATACGGCGAAAATAAGTCATGTCAAGGATTATTATTCCATTTATTTATCATTAAGTCTATTTATTATTCTCATAAGCTATAGTTAATCGTTTTAGGTTTTTTCGGCTTTTTCTTTAATTTTTCCCTTAATACTGCGGCTTCAAGTACATTTTCCTCTTATTTTCTATATTGACATATGTCATCTATAAATTTATAATGTTAGTGCTGGCAGTTAGTCGTTAGCAGATGACTTTGAATTTAAAGTTTTTCTGCAAACTACAAATGCTGCACTACAGACTATATAGTAAAAGGGACCTCGCATGATGACATAAGTCTTCATGCGACAGTCCCTTTTCTTGTAGGGGCGTCCCCTACATACTCCGAATTACAAATTATAAAAGAGCAACCTCTCAGTCAGCTTCGCTGACAGCTCTCCTATGAAGAGAGCCACTGCGGGCCACTAGCCACTAGCCACTAGCCACTAGCCACTAGCCACTAGCCACTAATCATTTTACATTTTTCGTGGCATCGATGCCGAGGGCTCTCATGATGCCAAAGAATACTTCGGTGTTGTCCATGACGCCCTGGAAGTATTCCGAGCCAGGACCTTCTGCGTTGAGCGGTACGTCGTCGGCAGCATGGCATTCGTCACCGATGGTATCGGGAATGTTGGCCGGTACGAGTTCCCAGGGATCGCCGTCGTGATGGCGGGCCGGATTGGCTTTTTCGACGACTGTCGATACCTGATGGTATTCGGTCTTATCGCCAGCCTGCTGAGCTTCCTGTTTGGTAACGGTCTGAGAAACAGTCGGCAGCGTCGGTTTCTGCTGGAAGTGGAAGTTTTCGTAATATTCCGGATGGTTGGCATACTGGATGGCCAGGGTGACATCGGGATCAGGATTATCCGGGAAGCCGTCGTGGTTGGCATCTTTGAAGGTCGGGAAGATGGAGTCGGCATAGGTGCGGACAGCTGCCAGACCCTTCTTGCCATCCCGTTCATGATAGGTCCCGGTAATGGAAGCGCCGTGAGCATGGTCGGCGACGACGATGATCAGCGTATTGTCCCCGTGTTCTTTATTCCATTTCTGGGCGTATTCGATGGCCTTGTCGAATTCGATGGTATCATACGTTGCGCGCTGCCAATCCATGGCGTGGAGCTGTTTGTCGATGGAAGCGCCTTCAATCATGGCAAAGAAGCCTTTCGGGTTCTTGCTGAGGATATCCAAGGATTTCTTGGTCATGTTAATGAGGTTCGGCTGGTCCGTATATTTGCCGAGGACTTCCGGGTTCTTGAGCATTTCACGGTCGACATAGACATTCATCGTGCTCGGATGGAACAGGCCCAGGAGGGGTTTATTATCCGGAGCGGCCATCATTTCCTTAGAATTGCTGACAAAGGTATAGCCTTTATCCTTGAATTCCTGGATGACGTTCTGGTTGTCATGGCGCTTCGAGCCCTGTTCGGACTGCGGGATGTAACGGCGCGAACCGCCGCCCATGATGACGTCCGGGCGATGATAATCTTCGAGGTATTCCGAAGCGATGTAATCCTGGTTGGCACGGCGGCGCGTATGACCGACCATGGCTGCCGGCGTGGCGTCTGTCGATTCGGCCTGGGTGATGATGCCGACAGACATGCCGCGGCTGCGTTTTACGATTTCCGAAATATTTTCGACGCGCGGATCATCGAAGGGGTCTTTCGTGGAGTCTTCATAGACGCCCAAGGCGTTGACGACGGATTTATGGCCTGTTGCATAGGCGGACGCCGAGTTGGCACTGTCTGTCGTCAGGGAATCGTAACCGCTGGTCGTAATCAGGCAGTTATGGGGCATTTTTTCCATGGCCAGTAAGTCATTATACTTGCCATTGGTCATGCCTTTGGAAATAATACGGGCCATTTCGCGGGCCTGCAGGGACATGCCGTCGCCGACGAAGAGGATGACGTTCTTGGCCTGGCGCTGAGCTTTGTCCTGAACGACGGTATAGCGGGCATCGGCCGAGTTAGCGCCATCGGCATCGGTAGCCGTCGCTTTTACCGTATAGGAACCGGCTTTGGGGAAATTGACCTGATTAGCACGATATGAAATGACGCCATTGCCTAAATCTTTGGCATCTAATTTCTGACCAAAGAATTTATCGGCCTTCTGTCCATTGACCGTAATGTCGACATTCTTCAGATTCTTTGCTTTCGATACTTCGACGTCGAAATCGAATTGGGCACCAGCCAGGAATTTCGCATTATCGACGGGAAGGATGCGGACATCTGCCGCCTGTACTCCGGGAATGAATCCTGCTAATGAGCCGCAGGCTACCATGGAAAGAATTGCTCGTTTTAACCATTGTCGTTTCATATCGTGACCTCCTGAATTTTGTAACATATTCGACACGATAAGTATAAAGTCCCTATACATAGAAAAGGTCAAATCTATGTATAATTTATGTATAATCTCAGGAAGGAGTGTATACTCATGATTTACAGCTGCATAGATATCGGTGGTACAGCCATCAAATTCGGCCTCGTCGACGAAACGGGCCGGTTCCATAAGAAAGGCAGCCTGCCGACAGAAGCGGCGACGGGCGGCGGTCCGGGCATTGTCCACAAAGTCCGCTCACTCATCCAGCGCCAGCTGGCCGACCATCCCTTAGCGGGCATCGGCATCTCGACAGCCGGCATCATCGACACGGAAAGAGGGGCCGTCGACTACGCCCTGTCCATCCCGGACTATACGGGGACGGCCTGGAAATCGCTCTTGGAAAATGAATTCCAGCTCCCCTGTATCGTCGAAAACGACACGAACTGCGCCGCCCTGGGAGAATGGTGGCTCGGCGCCGGCCGGGACATGGACTCCCTCTTCGCCGTGACCGTCGGCACCAGTATCGGCGGGGCCTTCATCGAAAAGGGCCATATCCTTCACGGAGCCTGCCGGTCTGCCGGGGAAATCGCCTATATGCGCGTCCCTGCCGGCCGCCTCCACGACGTCGCTTCGGCGACATACCTCTGCCGGGAAATGGCATGCAAAAAAGCCGCCGACCCGGAAAAGGTCGACGGCCGTACTTGCTTTGCATGGATCCGTCAGGGAGATGCCACGGCAGCAGCTGTCCTCGATACATTCTGCCAGAATCTGGCCGATGGCCTGGCCAATATCGCCTGCCTGTGCAATCCCGATGGCATCGTCCTCGGCGGCGGCATCATGGCCCAAGAGGATATCCTGAGGCCGAAGCTGGAAACAGCCCTGGCGGCGCGATTGCCGGCCATGATGCTGCCGCCTAAGGGACTGGCCTTCGCCAAACGGCAGAACGACGCCGGTATGCTGGGCGCGTTGTATCTATTACTGCATCGAAAAGGCAGCTATTGATGATTCAGTTTCGTGCGGACGATGCGGGTTACTTTTTCATCGACTAGGGCCCGGAATTCCGCGTTGCTCTTATATTCCTTCAAGAGGCCGTCATATGTTTCCCGTTCGTGGGCATATTCATGGCAGACCAGGACCATATCGGCACCGGCCTTGATGGCCATGACGCCCATGTCGGCAAAGGCATAGTGCTTGGCCATGGCGCCCATTTCCATATCGTCGGAAACGATGAGTCCCTGGTAGCCGAAAGTGTTGCGCAATAAATCGGTCATGATCGGCTTGGAGACACAGGCCGGAAGATTGGGGTCCAGCGCCGGGAAGGTGACGTTCGAGACCATGATGAACATTTTCTGATTGTCTTCGCTCTTGATGAGGTTTTCAAAAGGCTTCAAATCCTGCTTCATCAAGTCATCCTTGGAACTGTTGACGCTGTCGCCGTCGATATGGGGATCCGTCTTGACTTTGCCGATGCCCGGGAAATGCTTGAGGGAACACCAGATTCCCGTCTGTTCGTAACCGGCAATGGCTTCATGGGCGAATTGGGTCACGACGCCAGGGTCGAGGCTGTACGACCGTTCAGCCTGAGAACCGAGGTCGACGACAGGCGCAAAGTTGACGTTGATGCCCAGCTTTTTCAGGGCATCGCCCGTCGTGACGGCCCACTGTTTCGCCTGGGCCGGCTGGCCGCTCTGGCCGATGGACTGTTCAGACGGTACGGGCGGGAAGGCCTTGCGCATGCGCAGGACCTGGCCCCCTTCCTGATCGAGGGCAATGAAAGGCATGACGCCGCTCTTCTTGCGGATCGTCGCGTCTATTTTTTTTGTCAAATGCTGGACCTGTTCGGGTGTATCCATATTGCGGTCGAATAAGATAATATTCCCGGCATGGCAGTATTCCAGCTGGCGCTGGCCCTGGTCGTCGATGGTCGTCCCGGCCAGGCCGATCATCATGAGCTGGCCGATCTTTACTTCCGGTGACATCTTGGCGACGAGCCGCGATGCTTCATCTTCCTGTACAGCGCCTTTAGAGGGCCCTGCCGGGCCCGCTGGCGACGGCGAACGGTCCCAGAAGAACCAGGCGCCGATGGCTGCCAGCACCAGGATGGCCAGGGCCAGGAAAATGCCGCTCTTCGTATTAGGCTTCTTCATTATATGCCAGCTCCCCGGCGATGACCGTCTGTTTTACATGGAAATCGTTGCTGTCCAGGATGGTAATGTCCGCCTGCTTCCCTTCTTCCAGGGAACCGATGCGGTCGTAGACACCGAGGGCTTTGGCCGGGTTGACCGTCGCCATGACGACGACATCGGGAATGGAGGCGCCGGAATTGATGAGGAAATGGAGGACCACTTCGTTCATGGGGGCAATGCTGGCAGCCAGGGTCCCATCAGCCAGGCGGGCTTCGCCATTCTTGACGAAGACTTTCTGGCCACCCAAGCTGGATTCGCCATCGCCCTGCAGGCAGGCCCGCAGCGAGTCAGTGACCAGGATGAGGCCGTCGCGGCCTTTCATCTGATAGGCCAGTTTCTGCGCTGCCGGATGGACGTGCAAATCGTCGCAGATCAATTCACAGCAGGCGCCCTTATGGAGCAGGGCTGCGCCGACGACACCGGGTCTGCGATGGTGGAACGGCGTCATAGCATTATATAAATGCGTAACATGGCAGCTGCCGAGGGCGTCCATGCAGTCCATGGCCTGGTCGAAATCGGCCGCCGTGTGCCCGATGGACACGATAATACCGTGGTCCTGGCAGTCCTTCAGGAATTTCTTGTTCTTCAATGTTTCCGGTGCCAGGGTAATGATCTTGATGACGTCGGCATATGGTTCGAGCCAGGAAAAATCGGCAGTCTGGATATTTTCTTCCGCCTGGGAGCCTTTGTAGGCCGGGCTGATGAAAGGCCCTTCCATATGAGCACCCAATACCTGGGCGCCGCCCTGATAGTCGTCCCGTGCCTGGCGGATCCGGCTGAGGGCTTTCTCGATGCGTCCCTGTTCCATAGTCATCGTCGTCGGTACGAAGGACGTAACGCCCGTCGCCGGCAGGGCCTGCTGCATAGTCTTCAGGGCCTGGTCATCGTCATCCATGGTGTCGGCACCGGCACAGCCGTGGATGTGTTCATTGATGAATCCCGGTACGACGAAGCCGCCATTGGCATCGATGAATTCCGAGCACATGCCGGCCCGGAACTGCTTGCGCGGTACGATGCGCCAGATATCCTTTTCATACATAATGACGTGACCGTTAATGATTTCGTTCGGCAGGACAATGAGTCCGTCGATGATAGCTTTCATGTTGATTTCCTCCTAATTGTGTTCATTGCCTCCAGTATACCACAAACGGCAAGGCTGTGGAAATTGTGGATAAATGAAGTGGATAAGTTGTGCACACACTGTCAGAATGGCTATTTTATGCTTTGTCCACCTGTGCATACCTTTCCACAATGTATCCACATATTGTGCATAACTTGCCGAGAGCATTTATCCACATTTTTCAGAAATTATGCACATTATCTGCGCCATTTGTTCGCCCGTCAAAAATCGCGTAATTATCCCGTTTCCAGGCCGTTTTCACCGGAGGTACACATTTATCCACGAAAGTTATCCACATTTCCCCTGCGAATCCCCAAAAAGTATGCACCTGAAAAAATCAGCATAACCGTGCGCTTCACAAAAAAATATCCACATTTCTGTCACCCTTGTGCACAGGAAATGTGGATAAATTATTCATAGATTATGGTGGAGGCTTATCCCTTAATCGACAGGGCGGCTCCAGTCAATGTGGATGCCCGTAGCCCGCCAGATATAGCACAAGGCCAGTTTCAGCATTTCCAGGCTCGATGTCGGGACGGTGCTGATGGTCTTATATTGCGCTAAATCCGTATACTGGTGCAAGACTTTTTCTGTCGTCAAATACTGGCGGGCCCGTTCATTCATGACGTCGTCGTTCAAGTGGACGCCGAGTTCTTTCGTCTCTGTATCGTATTCGATGTACCCGTTGTTGTTATCACCCGTGTGGGCAGCTACTTTAAAAATTGCCATAACAAAAACTCCTTCTTTATCGTTCTTATGTATCTTTTTCATGGGACATTTCCCAAAGAAATCCTTTCATGATAGCCGTGCGGCCAAAGCGTTTCTGCAGCTTGTCGATGGCTTCCGTCACTTTCGCCTTCGTCTCTTCATCTTCCGAGAACAAGTCGCCCTGCACCTGATAGGCCTGGAGCTGGCTGACCGTCAGGCCCAGGAGGCGGATGGGCTCATGACCTCTGCTCTTATTATACAATTTTTTTGCCGAAAAATATAACTGTTCTTCCGAACAGGTCCCTATGCTGTGCAGCGTCAAAGAGCGGGTAATGGTCTTGAAAGAGGCATAGCGTATCTTGATGGTGACGGTCCGTCCCATGAGCCGGTTCTGCCGCAGCCGCCACGACACTTCGTTGGCCAGGAGGCGGAACTGTTCATCCACTTCGGCGTCGCGCGTCAGGTCATGGCTGTACGTATGCTCATTGCCGACAGATTGGGGCCGCCGCCGTACTTCCAGCGGCCGGTTATCCTGGCCCAGGGACAAGCGGTAAATCCGCTGGGCCTGATTGCCTACGATGGGCTGGAGCGCTTCGGGACTGGCCGCGGCGATGTCGCCGATAGTACGATAGCCCGCTTTTTGCAGGGCCTCTTCGGTCACCTTGCCGACGCCCCACAGGCGGCTCAGCGGCAAGGGTGCCAATATCTGCCGCTCTGTCCCATAGGGAATCCAGACCAGGCCATCCGGTTTGCGAAGGTCCGATGCCAGTTTGGCCAGGAACTTATTCGGTGCTATCCCAGCCGATGCGACGAGGCCCGTCGTCCGCCGTATTTCTTCCTTTACGGCTTTGCCCATGTCGACAATATCCGGATAATGGCGCTCCATGCCGGAGACGTCGAGGAAGGCCTCATCCAGGGCCAGCGGTTCGATGAAGGGCGAGTAATGGGACAGGATCAGGCGTATCTGATGGGAAATGCGCCGGTAATGGGACATGCGCACAGGCAGGAAGACGCCATTCGGACAGAGCCTGCGGGCCAGTTTCATGCTCATGGCCGAATGGACGCCATAAGCCCTGGCTTCATAAGACGCCGTCGCGACGACGCCCCGCTCCATCAGGCCGCCGACGATGACCGGCAGGCCCTTCAGGGCCGGATTATCCCGTTGTTCTACAGAAGCATAAAACGCATCCATATCGACATGCATGATCCATCGCCGTGCCATAACCATCCCTCCTCCATTCTACTTCATATTATACAACGATTGGCCGCCCTAAATATAGAGGGGCGCATTAATTCGTACAAATTATTGTTAACAATTAGACAGTCTACAGAAACACAGATTGCTTTAAAATGGCTTAGTACCGCCATTTATAAAGAAGTATACATCATTGGATTTTCATTCCGTAATATGGTAAACTATAAGAATACTAAAGAGAGGTGAAACATTATATCATGGATTTATTCCAACTGACATACTTCATCGAAGTCGCTCACAAAAAAAGCTTTACCAAAGCTTCAAAATCGCTGCACATCAGCCAGCCGTCGATCAGCAAGGGGATCAAAGCCCTGGAAGAACACTGGGGTGTCCAGCTCTTCGACCGCAAGGGGAAAAATGTAGAGCTTACGGAAACGGGTTCCTATTTGCTTCCTAAAATCGAAGAACTCATCAAGGGATTCACCCAGCTGAATGAAGAAATGGAGTCGCCACAGCTGCTCAATGCCGGTAAATTGTCCGTCGGCGTACCGCCTATGATCGGCTCTTCCGTCATCGCGCCGTTCATCGCCCATTTCATCAACAAATATCCCAAAATCGAACTGGAAATGAAGGAAGTCGGTTCCCAAGACGTCGTATCCGCCATTGATGACGGCCTCATCCAGGTCGGGTTCGTCGCCCTGCCGATTACGACAGAAATTCCTTATGAATTTTTCATCTTCCACGAAGAACCTCTCGACGTCGTTCTCTGGCCGGATCATCCCCTGGCCTCCCAGCCATCGCTGACCTTGTCGGATATCAAAGACGAAACGTTCGTCTTCTACCCAAGCGGATTCTCCCTGAATCCCTACCTGCGTTCGGCTTTCCAGGAAATCATGGCCCATCCGAAGATCGTCTGCCGTTCCAGCAACTGGGACTTCCTGGCCCAGATGGTTGCCGGCCGCCTGGGGATTTCCCTGATGCCGCACACGATCTGTCAGCGGATTTCACCGGACCTTGCCGTCTCCGTCCCCCTCGTCCAGCCCCATCTCTATTGGACATTGGCTCTGATCTGGAAAAGCAAGGGCTATTTATCGCACCCATCCCGGACATGGGTACAGTCGTTTAAAGATTATTTCAAGGATGCCAACGCGGCCATCCAGAGTGCCGCAGCCGAACATCCTTACCTTTCAGAGGAGTAGATCACGATGTCCACATCATTGCTATCGGCAGCAGAAAAAGACGAAATTTTTTCACATCAGCATGATAACGGCCCCTTCAGCGCCCTGTCCCTGGAAACGGCCTGCCTGAACTATCTGGACCGGCTGAACCGTACCTTCCGCAATCCCCTGGCAGCCCCGGCCGACCGCCGGGCAGCCCTCAAAAAGGGGATGGCCCTGGAAGAGAAACTGTTCGAGTATATCCGCCACGAGACGCCGATCAGCTATTTTGACAGCGATTTCCGCGAACAGACGAAACAGTATATCCGCATGCGGGAAATCTATGTCGACGCCGTGAACTTCACCTTCAAGCGCCACCGCTTCCGTTTCGTCCTGGACCTGCTGCGCCTGTACAGCGAAGACCCGTGCCAGATTCTCCCCGAACGGGATATCTTTAAGGCAAAATGGGAACAAGTCCTGCTCTACGACTACCTGCTCCTCGACATGGGCCAGAAGAACACGGAAGACATCGGCCGCGAAGCCGTATCCAACGGATATCACGAATGTGACTATACCCTGGAAATCGAAGAAGTATGGAAACAGCCGATGAAAGCCGTTCCCCGCTCCCACTTCCGCTACGTCAAAGCCGCCCTGCCCTATAGCCAGGGCGCCCGGGCCATCGCAACGTGGATGAAAGACCACGCCGCCGAACTGGCACCGGCCCTCTGGGTCGTCGATACCCAGGCCATCGAAGCCCTGCGCCAAGGACCGGACCTGACCGTCAGCGACGAAGATGTCGCGATTATTGAAAAAACGTTTTAGAAAAAGGCGCTGTCGCATAAAGACAGCGCCTTTTTAAGTTTGCAGTTTTCAGTTTGTAGTGGACGGCTAAAAATTTTAAAGTCATCTGCTACAAACCACAAACGCTGTACTACAAACTATAAAGCCAAAGAAATCATGTATACCGGCCAAATTCTCCGTACGACTTTCCGATTTACATTAAATGGTGTTTCAAGGCGTAGTCTACGAGTTCGGCTTTGGTCTTGCAGTTCAATTTCTGCATGAGTCTCGTCTTATAAGTCGACACGGTCTTGACCGAGAGGTGCAGTGTGTCGCCAATGGCCGACAGGGAATGGCCATGGACCAGGGCCACGAGGACTTCTTGCTCCCGCGCCGACAGGGCCGGATGCTGGCCGACACCGTCGAGGACGCCATCGAGGAGGCTCCGGGCTTCGCGTTCACTCAGGTAGCGGTGTCCGGAAACGACAGAGCGCAGCCCTTTGAAGAGTTCCGCATCGAGCGTATCCTTGCAGAGATAGCCGTCTGCACCGAGCTGCATGAGTTCCGTGACGTACTGCTGCTCGCTGTACATGGTCAGGACCAGGACTTTGACATCATAATGGCGGCGCCGGATTTCCCGCAGACAGTCGATGCCATTCATGACCGGCATGGAAAGGTCCAGCAGGACGACGTCGACAGGCGTGTCTTCCAGCCGCTCCAGGACTTCCTGTCCGTTCGAGGCTTCAGCGACGACATGGCAGTCGTCCTGAGAGGCCAGCAATAGTTTCAACCCCGTCCGCAAGATACGGTGGTCATCAGCCAAGAGAATGTTCATGTTCTTCCTCCTCACTCAAATACAACGGCAGGGAAATGGTCAGCGTCGTCCCTTTGCCAGGATGGCTGTCGATGGCAAAGGTCCCGTTCAATACATCTGTCCGCTCGCGCATACTGACCAGTCCTAAATGGTTATCCAGGCGAGCCCGTTCGGCCCGGTCCGCACTGAAGCCGATACCATCGTCGCGGACAGACAAGGTCAGCTTCGACGGCAGGACGTGGAGCCCGATGGTCACGGTATGGGCCTGGGCGTGACGGGCAATGTTGGTCAGCCCCTCCTGGACCATGCGATAGCAAAACAAGGCCACCGGCCGGGACACGCGCGATATGTCGCCGTCATGATGGAAGGTCACGGTCAGCCCCGGCTGTGTCTGGCGATACGTGTCCAGGTACTTTTCAATGGCTACGACCAGGCCCAGGTCATCCAGCAGGGGCGGATGGAGATTGACGGCGAGATGGCGCAGACCTTCCAAAGTCTCGCGGGTCAAATCGCGGACACCGGCGACGAGTTCCCGGACCTTCGGCTCTTCTGTCTGGTCCATGATGAGCCGCAAATAGGCCAGCATCGATACCATGGACTGGCTCGTCTCATCGTGCAGTTCCCGCGAAATGCGGCGCCGTTCGTCTTCACGGGCAGAAAAGAGCTGGTCGATGAGCCAGATACGGGTCTTCTCCTTTTCCCGCAGGGCAGTCAGCAATTTCGAGTTCTCCCGGTCTTTTACAGCCAGGCGGTTGCTCATGACATTGAAGGCTTTCGCCAGATGCCCGACTTCATCTTTCGTCTCGACGGGCACGCGGACACTATAATTCCCGCGGCCGATCTGGCGGATAGCCTGGGCCAAGGTCTGGACAGGCCGCAAAAAAGCCCGGGCATAGCGCGTAGCCAGTACGGAAGCCACCAGGCAGATGGCCAGGATGACCAGCATGGTCTGGACGAAGCGCTTCCACATGAGCTGCATCATCGGCCGTTCCGACAGGCCGATGCGGAAATAGCCGACCAGGCCGCCATCAATGGGATAGACGACTTCCCGTATATATCCTTCCGTACTGTCGAAGGTCACAGTCTTATCGGCTCCCTCGTGCTGCACGTCGCGCCGTTCCGGCAAGCCCTTTGGCAGGCCGTCCGTAAACGTGCTGGCCAGGATACGGCCATCGGGATAAGTCACCAGGATATACCGCACCTGGTCATTCGTCTGCTGAGCATGGAGCAGCTGTTCCGTCATGGCAAAGCGGTCATCGACGAGGATATCGTTACTGATGACCTGACTGATTGAGGCCGCCAGCTCCCGCCCGGATGTATCGAGTTCGTGATTCATATAGGTGCTCGTCGAGTAAAGGAACAGGGAAGCAGCCAGCAGGCCGCAGACAAAGATCGTGCCGACGATGAGGGCGTTAAATTTTACATAGAGTGTATAGTTTCTCATATCAAGTCCCTGCCAATCGTCTCTGTTCCGCATACTGCCGCTTGAACTGCTCATAAGCCGCCGTATCGGGAGCTACAAAGCGGTCGATGACAATAGTTTTCATGGACCGCGATAAATCGGGGTTTTCGTGCATCGTATAGAATATCCGCCGCAAGGACGCCTTTTCTTCCGGGTCCAAGCTGCTGCGCACGACGATAGGCCCTGTCGGCGCTTCCGGCATCTTTTCCAGCACCCGCACCTGCCGGGCCAGCTGGGGATTCGTCTGCTCTATGAGCTCGTAAATCTGGCTGTCCACGCCAGCCGCGTCGGCCAAGTGATTGGCCACGGCCCAGATGGACTTGTCATGGCCGTGAGTGAAGAAGAAGCGCTTAAAGAACTGTTCCGGCGTCGTCCCCTGCTGGGCCAGGCAGAAAGTAATGGCCAGGCAGCCAGAATAGCTCAAGGGGTCCGTAAAGGCAAAGACCCGCCCCTGGAGCTGGTGTGTATCGGTGATGTCGCTGTCTGCGGCCGTAATGATGTACGTCTGATAATACGACGAGCCATTCGTCTCGGTCATGGCCAGTAGTTCAATGGGCTCATGACCTTGATAAGCCGCATAGGCTCCAGTCGAAGAAAAGGCCACGTCGGCATCGCCATTGGCCAACAGCGTATTCAGTTCTTCATAGGTCCGGCGCTGGATGAGGATGGCCGGCCGGTTTTCCTGCTGCGAAATATAATTGACGATCTGCTGGTATACTTGCCGCGTTTCCTTCGGCGACATGACCGACGCAAAGGCGATGCGCAGCGGCTTCGTATCCGGCTCCTCTGCAGCCGGATACGTATCCTGAGGCTGGGTGAAGTCGATATAGCCCTGCGGACGGGCACAGGCTGCGCAGAACAAAGAAAGCATGACCAGCACAATCAGTGAAAGGACCCGTTTCATCTGTTACCTCCATAAATCATTACGTTTACTATATCATACAGGATGGAGATGCGCAAAAAGAGGTTGTCACATTAAGACAACCTCTTTCAAGTTAACGAATCAATCTTCTTTCGGTTTGGCGTTCCATACGAGGAGGGCCAATACGGTCGAAGCGATGGCGGCACCGACCCAGAATTCCGTAGCCATGCCGAAATCATAGGTCTTGACGCCGTTGACGACGGTAATCGTCATGAGCTTCCCAGTGATGAATTCCTGGATAGCGGCACCGGCATAACTGAGCAGGCCGATCATGCCCATGGCTGCCCCGGTGACGCGCTTCGGTACGATATCGACAGCCATGAGGCCGCCCATGTAGCAGACCAGGGCGCCCATCGTGAAGCCGTAGAAGGTCATGCACAACATATCCATGGTGAACGACTGCGGTGCCCAGAGGAAACCGGCAATCGACAGGGAGTAGAAAATCCCGTACAGCAAGGCCGGCATGTTGCGCTTGTGGTTAAAGAACTTGTCAGAAATGACGCCGCACAACAGAGCCCCGAAGATACCGGCTACCTGCATGTAAGCCATGACGCCGGCAGCGCCCATGATGTCATAGCCCTTCTGCGAGGTCAGATAGACGACGCCCCAGCTTTCGATGGCATAGCGGGCAATATAGACGCAGAGCGAGGACAAGCCGAGGATCCAGACGGCCGGATTCTTGACGACAGCATTCCACTGCATGGCACCGACGGATTTTTTCTTTTCTTCGTCGATCTGTTCCTGTGTCTTTTCCCCATAGTAGACAGCCCCATTGGGCAGGCCCTGCGTTTCCGGGCGGTCACTCATGCCAAAGTAGATGAAGACCGTACCGACCAGGGAAATGATGCCGGCCGAAATGAATCCCATAGACCAGTTATACATGGAGACGATGGCAGCAATGGCAAAGTAAGCGAAAGAAGAGCCGAGATTGTGGCTCGTGAACCAGATGCCATATAAGGTCCCGCGTTGTTTATTGCTGAACCACTGGTTAAGGGAAACGATAGACGGCCCGGCACCATACGACTGGAACCAGCCATTAAGGCCCCACAAGACGGCCAGGGGGACAAAGGAATTGACCAGCCCCATGCCGACCATGGTAAGCGAGGAAATGAACAGGCCGAATGAGAAAAACCGTTTATTGTTCATCCGGTCTGCCAGGAAGCTGTTGGTGAACTTCCCAAGACCGTAGGTCACAAAGAAAATAGAACCGATGATACCGATTTCCGTCGGCGTGACGATACCCGAAGCCAGGAGCGGCTTCTTGATGACCGAATAACTCTGGCGGATGATGTAGTAAAAGGCATAGCCGATGGTAATGGACGCAAAGACGCGCCAGCGCATGGCATTGAATTTCTTCTTAATCGCCGCGGCATCCGTCATCTGCGGAGCATCCGGAGCGGTCTTGAAAAAATTCCAAATCAGGTTGAACATAGTGAAAAACTCCTTCCGTTGCAAAAATCCGTAATCATAATTCCGCAATTTACGGTTTCTATTATAAGGAACGGATTTTGCTGACGGTAGCCGAAAAATTCTGATTTTTCTGTAGGAGTTTTTCTGACATTACATGACGCGTTTGGCTCCGATGTAGCGGGCAGCCCAATAACTGCTGTCCATATCGGAGATGCTGACGCCATCGCTGGCGGCATTGATGAACTGGTGATTGCCGATATAGATGCCGACGTGGGAAATGCCCGAGTCGTACGTCGAGAAGAAGACCAGGTCGCCAGGCTGCAGGTTAGCCATGGAAACGGAATAACCTACGCCATACTGTTCGTCGGCACTGCGCGGCAAGTCGATGCCGGCTGCCGAATAGACGTAGCGCGTGAAGCCGGAGCAGTCGAAGCCGGACGGCGTCGAACCGCCAAAGATATAGGGAACGCCGATATACTGGTTGGCAATGTCGAGGATATGCGTAGCCGCCGGACTTTCGACGCGGGCCAGGCCATTATAGCCGCCATTGCCGAAACGGCGGATAGGGCCGTTGGGCAGGCCCTGCCCGGTAAGGGCATAAAAAGTCGACTGGCCGACGATGCCGTCCGTTTCCAGCCCGTGGTCGGCCTGGAACTGGCGGATGGCCTGTTCCGTCCCGACGCCAAAAACGCCATCGACATCGACGGTATAGCCATTATTGGCCAGTGCCTGCTGGATCACGCGGACTTCATTGTCTGCCGTAACAGCCGGCAAAGCGTCCGAAGCCGCCCCTCCCTGCGAAGTCCTGTTTTCCGGCATGGCTTCCCCCATGAGGGCTTCATACGTAGCGGCGCCGATGATGCCATCACAATCCAGTCCGTGGTCTGCCTGGAACTGACGGACTGCGGCCTGAGTCGAATCGCCATAGTCGCCATCCGCATCCGTATCATAACCATGCGCCGTCAAAGCCTGCTGGATTTCAGTAATCTGATGTCCCTTGTCACCGGGATGGAACGTCGCACCAGCCACCGACAGGGACGTCATGAAGCACACCCCCAGCATAACGGCTATCTTCTTTGTCGTATCCATGGAATACCCCTTTCCCAAATTTGTAACATAGATAGTTAATTATACCATTTTTTTCGCCACATTTATAGTATGGGGCCATTGTCGCACGAAGGCTTATGCCATCATGCGAGATTCCTTTCACTTTATAGCTTGTAGTACGGAGTTTGTAATTTGTAGATAAACTGTCCCCTTTGTCAAGGACACTTTTAAAAGTTTATACCCTTTATTTTTAGACGGGCACATGTTCTTTGTCCCTTTGAAACGGACAGGGAACATGT